>Ga0265780_10001950_pt1 | contig 28559 bp, 18 predicted proteins | sample P1T30metagenome_FD_192432 | JGI IMG/M metagenome (GOLD analysis project Ga0265780, IMG submission 192432) | Plant litter microbial communities from East Loma Ridge, Irvine, California - P1 T30 | ecosystem: Environmental > Terrestrial > Plant litter > Unclassified | place: USA: California...
GCTTTAATTTCAGTTATATTAGCCATCTTTATACTCACATAAAGGTATTATCTTAATTAACAAGAAAAATAAAACATTTATGTGGATCCAGCTCTATATAGGGTTGAAAAGTAAGAAGAATAATTTAGATTCTGGATTTTAGTTATATTTTACCTCTTAATAAGGTAAAATATCTCTAAGATTTTCTATCTAATTTAGTTAAAGAACTTTTATAAGGGGGCAGCTTAAGATGAGGAATATAAAGAAGATCCTCAAAAGTTTTGGGAGTTGTCTGAAAAAAACTTTGTGTTTTGGCAGAATTAAATGGAATTATGATAGATTAATATAAGCACAAAAAAGGGAAGAAAATTAAGATGTCACTTAATCTCACTATATGCTGGGAACTCCTAAAGATTTAACTACTAGTATTACTTTATAGTGCACGAGTAAGAATTAATATAGTATAGCACCCTTCGGTCTAGGGAGCAGTAATAATTGATTTTTAGCTCAACCTATACATGCTAGCTACTAGTAATAATGTTAAATATATTACAATGGACAATCAGCAGGAAACCAAAATAATATTTTTTATTGTTAGTAGGATCCTCAGAGACTATACGTGAGACATTGTTTAACAATGAAGATATAGTCCGGCCGTTAGAGAAATCTAACGGATAGGTTTTATATGATCTGTCTGCTAGTATAGTAATTATTGCCAAACGTTTTACAAAGGGTGTTAGTCATCTTTTCTCTTCCAAGAGAAAACAGATATTAATGGTTAATGAGATAAGAGACGTATTAATATGAATCTACGGTCATATAATTACTATAGTTAAACCTTATTTTATAAATTAAATGTTATAGATGTTAGGTTTATAAAGCATTCTTAAGATGATTATATATTATCACACGATCTTTTACCATTCTACGCCATATTAAGATCAATACCTAACAAATTATTAGGTGTTATTGCAATGTTAACTGCCATTTTAATGTTATTAACTCTGCCATTTCTTGATTTAAGTAGAACTAGAGGTATGCAATTTAGACCTTTAAGTAAAATTGCTTTCTATATATTTATAGCAAATTTTTTAATATTAATGGTTTTAGGGGCTAAACATGTAGAGTCTCCTTTTATAGAATTTGGGCAAGGTGCTACTCTTGTTTACTTTGGTTTCTTCGCGGCGTTACCTCTAATAACTATGTCAGAAAATACTTTAGTAGATTTAAGTAGTACTACTGGTAATATATCGGCACCTTTAGTAGCTGATGCCGTTAAAATTATGGGATCACCTAAACCATTGTCAGATAACGGTGGCACTAAAAGTGAGCTTTCATTGTTTGATACGGCTTTTTCATATATTGAAGGACTAAGCCAAGAACTTCAGGTTAAAGATCTACATAATTACTCTGAGTATTTAGTAGATCCATGCCATTTATATAGATCAGATGAAAAAGATGATAATAACTGAGTTATTGAAAATAAATACCCTTATATTAGTGATATCTTGGCTACCTTTAGACCCTCTTCAGATCCAAAGGTAGATGAACTCAAGGTAGAACAACTTTTAGACTTAAAATTAAAGCCAGAGTTAATGTCAAAGTTAAAGTTAGAGTTTAATAGCCTACATAAATTCGAATTAAATCAAGTTGAATTTATCCGAGAAGCTATAATTAAACATAATTCAGAATATGTAACATTGTGCCCTGAACATTTACAAATAAAAGATAAAGAAATAGCTTTATCTAAATTAGGGCATAACACCCCCTCTCCGGAAAACTTTACAGCCACACCTTTTGACAACACCAAGTTTGAAAATATATTTAATAACGAGGAGGAAGAATGAAAGGCTGTGTGATTATTTTTGGCTGCAGAACTAGATATTGCACTTCGGGTTTTATATTACGTAAGATCAGATGCTAATGGCTCAATGGGTGCTGAATTAGCATCTGATTATAGTTTTTGATTAACACGTCAGCTTACTGTTTATCTTTCACATGAAAAAGAAAGCCTTTTCGAGAAGAACAACTATGTTAGAGATTTCTTCGCCTTAGGGGGTGAAAATCCTATGCATAGGGAATTGCTAGAAGATATTTTGTATGTTCAGTTGAATTTATTATTAGCAAAAAGAATAATCGAAAAATCGGCTAATCTTAGTGTAAAAGATTGTATAATTGCTCATTATAAGGAATATAGTGAAGGTTATAGCTATTTAAAAGCACTTCGTATGTATAATATTAATAACTATTATAGTAACGAGATGTTGTATTATATAGGGCTTTCAGGCTCTTTCAAGGATAGAGTAATACGTAAGTAAAAAATAATTTGCTTAACAGTAAAGCAGCTTTTATAAATAAAAGAAAAAAATTTTTATTAATAAAGGCTATATTTGTATATAGACATATCTACTCAGATAAGTATTTTATCTTAATTAACAAGTAAAATAAGACATATATCTGGATCCTAGACATCTCTCCTGGTTTAACATGTTAGATGTCTAGAAAAGTAAGAAGAATATCTCTTTTTATAGCTTTTATAATTTAAAGGTTATAAAGAAGTTAAGATAGTTAAAGTACTTTATGGGCCAGTATCCTAATGGTAAGGAACTTTTTTATTAAGAAAGCATATGCCGGTTCGAGTCCGGTCTGCCCCGGTAAAAGAATAAGCTTAATTGGCAAAGCAGCTTTTATAAAGATAAAAGCAAAATAAAAGTTAGAATCTTTTATTCTTTAAGCAAATTAAATCGTAAAAAAGAAATAAGAGTTATTAGAGCTAATTTCCAGAATTATTTCTATCCAGCTTGTTTAGCCTTATTTCTAAGGTATTTCTTTAAAGCTGTCAAAATTAAATTATTTTATGTAAAAATTATCCGCAAGAATATTTATCTGTGATGTTTAACCTTCGTTGATAATTATGTTACAGAAATTCTAGTATTTTTTCTTGACTAAATAAGCTAGTGTTAGTGCAACAACTGGCTTGTTTGTTTATAAAAAAAATTTTTTATTATATATAAGCTATCTTACTAGGCGGCTGTTTTTTAATTAACACCTCTATGAAAACGGCTAGATAAACTTCTTTATAATAATACAGCCTTATTATGTCTTAAACCCTTTAAGATATTTTTAAGCTAGTTAAGTAACTAGTTACTATACGGGTAGAAAGAACATTCTGTTTTTACGGTTAAGTTGTAATAACACTTAGTGTATGATAGTTTTACTTTTATTGTTTAAATTATGATTAGACCATTTCGCTAACAATAACCAGTTATGTTATTGTGATAATATTTCCCGTCAAATTTTATTATGTTGAATTCAACATATTTATGTTATCCTTATCTATTTATATTATCAAAAAGACGGAATGGAAATGGCATTTTCTAATAATTTGTCTTCTTTAAAATTATTAGAAAATACATACTTAAAAAACCAAGCGCCACTGTTTTATAATAGTATTTCCTATATTGAAATATTAAACAAAAGACTTGAGGCTAAAAATACATCTAACCACTCTGGGTCTATATTAAACCCATATCTTTTATATGGATCAGGCAAAATTGATGTTACAAACTCACTTATTCGAAATAATTTTCCTTATCTTATACGTATGGAAAATACTTTTAAACTCTCTTCATCTGTCTCTTTAAAGCTAGCGCAGCCCTCGGACTTAAATTTGGGGTCAAAATTAATGGCAGAGTTACAGTTAGAATTTAAAGATTTAAAAGGTATTCCATTTATTCAAGCAGTTATGGCTAAACATAATTCTGTGTTTGTTACAGTGGGGCTCACTATTAGTGTACAAACTTGGCCAAAAAAAACAGCGTTATTTCATTGAGGACAAAACACCCCGAGTCCGTCTAGACCTGATGTAACACCTTTTGACAATACCCCCTTTAAATGGCAAATGCGTAATACAGAGGAGGAATGAAAAGCGATTTGAGCATTTTTGGCCTTAGAATTTGATGTTTCATATCGGGCTTTACAGTACATGAAATTAGAGGGTAAAGGGGCAGAAGCTGCGAAATTAAAACCCTGTTATGACTTCTGGTTTAGCAGACAGTTAGTTGTATATTTTTCCCATGAAAGAGACAGTCTATTCAGGGACAACATGTATGTTAAAGATTGAACCCTTATGGGTGAAAACCCTATGCTGCGGGAATTGCTAGAAGATAATTTGTATGTTCAGTTGAATTTATTATTAGCAAAAAGAATTATCGAAAACTCGGGTAATCTTAGTATAGAAGAATGTATAGATGCGCATTACAAAGAATATGCAGTGGGTTATAACTTTTTAAAAGAACTTCGTTTGTATAATTTTAATAATTATACTAGCACTGTTATGTTGGATAGTATGCCGGGGGGTTCATTCTAGTGTTAATGCGCTATTTATATATTAGTCTAAGAAAAATGTCTTTAAATAACTATCAAGATAACTTAAACTAACAAAAGCTAAAAAAACTAGTTACTAGTTAGCCAGGGGCAGTCTCATGGTAAGGAACTTTTGTCAAGAAAGGATATGTCGGTTCGAGTCCGGTCTGCCCCGGTAAAAGTAATTAGCTTAATAGGTAAAGCAGCTTTTATAAAGATAAAAGCATAAAAGTTCGATTCTTTTATTATTTAAGCAAATTAAACCGTAAAAAAGAAATAAGAGTTATTAGAGCTAATTTCCACAAAATGGTTAATATAAATAGATTGAATTCAAAATAAGAGATTTTGATATAATATTATTAAAAAAACGAAAAGGACGGCATTATTTTTTTTTGCCAGAGGGTATTAGGCATACTGAGCAAGAAAGAATAAATGTCAGGGACGAGGAGCAAACACATAGGCCGGAAAGTGGTACACTTAAGGCAGGTATTTCTTTATGGGCAGAAAGGTGATTTCTGTCTTCTAATGCCAAAGATATTGGAACATTATATCTAATATTTGCATTATTTTCCGGATTATTAGGTACTGCTTTTTCTATACTTATTAGATTAGAATTAAGCGGGCCTGGTGTTCAATATATTGCAGATAATCAATTATACAATGCCATTATAACTGCCCACGCAATATTGATGATATTCTTTATGGTCATGCCTGCTTTAATCGGTGGGTTCGGAAACTTTTTATTACCATTATTAGTTGGGGGTCCAGATATGGCAAAACAAAAAGGATCTCCAGTTGGAAAATATAGATACAATTCAAAGATTAAAAAAGTTGGTTTAAGACTATACTCAATAAATAGCAAAATTAACGTTAAAAATGTTAGTAAAAATACAATGAAAAATGTTAGTAAAAATACAATGAAAAATATTAACAAACTAAAAATGGAATATACAACAATTAACTTAATTAACAACAAAGCTTTATTAGGACCCTATTTAGCGGGGCTATTTGAAGGTGATGGTCACATTTGATTACCGAAAAACAATACAAAAAAGAAACATAATCCCAGGTTTTGTATTACCTTTGCTTTAAAAAATGAACCATTAGCTAAAAAGTTGCTTGAAATGATCGGTTATGGGTTTATAAGATACAAACCTAAAAATAATGCTTGTGTTTTAACAGTTTCCCCCGTAAAAGGACTTAAAAACATAATTGAATACATTAATGGCGAATTTAGGACACCAAAAATTGTTCAATTAGATAATTTAATAGATTGGGTTAATCTGAATCATAGTTCTAATATAAAAAAACTACCTTTAAAAAGTAAAAATTTGGATAAAGATAGTTGATTAGCTGGATTTATAGATGCTGACGGTAGTTTTTCTATTCAGCATACTAAATTAGAAAATGCTAAAAAAAGAAAAATTTCTTGTAGATTAAGAATAGAACAAAGAATGATTGAACCTATAACTAAAAAAAGTTATTCTGATGTATTAACAGAAATAGCGGATTTTATGTGTTGTAAGTTGAATATTAGAAAACAGTCTTCTACAGCTAATGAGTATTTTAATATAACAGCATCTAGTCGTAAATCTTTATTTATAATTACAAATTACTTTGAGTCTTTTTCTTTGTTTTCTTCTAAATATTTAGACTTTAAAGATTGAGAAGGAGCAGTTATTTTAATATTAGACAATAGACATTATACTGAAGAAGGAATAACTAAAATTGATACTCTTAAAAATAGTATGAATTTAAATAGAACAAAATTTAACTGAGATAATTTAAATAAATTATCATCTTAATATGCCTATCTATATTTTTCAACAAAACGGGAATGCCGTGTAAGAATGTGAATTCTTATATTATTATCGCGCTATATGCATAGAATCTCTCGAAATAGAAGTAAGTTTCTTCGATCAACAGATATATATACACTTAATTGGATTTTTATAATCATAAGGCTATTATTTTGGCCGAATTAATCGTAATAATTATATATACATGGGAAGAATATGCAGGAAACCAACGAAAATTACAATTATCAATTTCTATTTTAATTTTTTAGTAGGATCCTCAGAGACTACACGCGTGACCCATTATTATTAAAAATAGTAATGGTGAAGACATAGTCCGTCCGGGTAGGAAACTACTTAAAGGCTTAGGATTCCCTAGACTAAACAATATAAGTTTCTGATTATTACCTCCGAGTTTATTATTATTTTTATTTGCTAGTGGTATAGAAAATGGTGCGGGTACAGGTTGAACTCTTTACCCTCCATTGAGTGGTGTACAAAGTCACAGTGGACCTAGTGTGGACTTAGCCATATTTGCTTTACACTTATCTGGTATAAGCTCTCTATTAGGTGCTGTAAACTTCATTACCACTATTTTAAATATGAGAAGCCCGGGTATTAAACTACACAAGTTAGCTTTATTTGGATGAGCTGTAATTGTTACAGCTGTATTATTGTTATTATCATTACCTGTGTTAGCCGGTATCTTTTCTACAAAAATAGAGGTAAATAATTCAAATATTTTTTCTAGCTATTTTTTCTTTACTCAGTTTAAGTTATTTGTTTTCTTGATTATGTATGTTTTTTTGTATGAATCTTTTTTCAAGTCAAATATGAATTATAAAACCATATTCAAAAGAATATCACATAGATATATATACACTAGTAAAAATATAAAACAGAAATACCTGAGTAAATATAAAATAGCAAGGAGAAAAATACAACTATATGCCTTTAAAATTAGTTACCTATTGGTTTTCATTGTGCCGGCTTTAAATCTGGCTGTTTGCTGGAAACTCTGTGATAATAACAGACAATCAGCAGGAAACCTATCTAGTTTACACAAAATAGGAATCTTCAGAGGCTATACGCCAGAGTTTATTTGTCGTAAAAATTTAAGTGGACTTAATTGTTTTATCCCTTATCTTACTATAAGAAAATACGCAATTAAAAATTACACGAATAATATTATTAAACTACCTCAAAGTGGTAATTATAATACACGTTTTTCTCAATATATAACAGGTCTCATTGAGGGTGATGGTACAATACATGTACCAAAAACTTTAAGATCTGTTAAAGGTACCTTTAACTATCCTTCTATTCAAATAGTATTTCATTTAAAAGACTTACCGTTAGCTCTTTTAATTCAAAAAGAAATAGGTCATGGTTCTATTTCTAAAAAGAAAGGTGCAAATGCCTATATCTATACTGTAAACAATTTAGAGGGTTTAATATTGCTAGTTAGTTTACTTAATGGTAATATGAAAACTAACAAAATTGAAGTTTTACATCGTTTAATCGATTGGTTTAATGAATACAGAGATACTACATTTGAAAAAAAAGGATTTAATACGGATTCTCTTATATCTAGTGCATGGTTATCCGGGTTTATAGAAGCGGATGGTCACTTTTCCATTAGAAGTACTGAATCTGGTAAATATCCCAAAATAGAATGTAAATTTGAATTAACTCAAGCACAAAAAAACCTAAACCAAAAAGATAATTTCTTCTATTTAAATAATATTGCTTTATGTTTTGAATCTTTAGTTAAACTTATTAGAAACGATACGATTAATCCTCAATATAGAGTTAGAACTACCAACTTAAAAGCAAATTTAGCAGTTGTAAACTATCTTACAATATATCCTCTATTTGGAACCAAATATTCTGATTATAAAGATTGAGTAAAGGTTGTAGAATTGTTCAAAGAAAAGTCTTTTAACCATAAAGCTAACTTGGTTTATGTTAAATCTATTAAGTCCGGTATGAATGATAAAAGAACATTATTCGTGTGAGATCACTTAAAATTTTTTTACAACTTAAATAAATAAAATATGGTCCCAACATATATGTGAATATATGAGTGTTTGCTCTGGACTTACTTCTTGAATATATTATATATTTAATTATAAGTTTTTAAGGTAGTAATACTATCATGAGATTACGTCTCGCAAAATAACATAAAGAACTTAGACAGCTAATATAACCTTATTTATATTTACTTTCTGTGATTTATCCCTTTTTTTTCCACCCTTCGTGTTTGCAAGTGCAAAAACTGCACTTCAAGAAGAGATTGAAAGAAAAAAGACAGAATTGGAAAGGCAAATGACCCAACTGGCTGAAAATGAAAGAGAACGTGAGCTTGCTAATGAAGAGCATTCCATTGCTGGTGATAATGATGAGCCTAAAGAGGTACAAGATAAATTAGGCGAAGACATAGAAAAATGGGATGAATTAATTAAACATACAAAGGAAACTATTGTAGAGTTGGTTAACTGGTTAGGTGACGGTCTCGGTTAGCTATTTAGTATATTTTCTTTTTGTTTGTTATTGATATAAATTGGTCTATATTAGTTTAACTCTATTTGTACGGCAATAACAATGGTATTAACAGATAGAAATTTCAATACATCATTCTTTGAAGCAGCAGGTGGTGGTGATCCTATATTATACCAGCATCTTTTCTGATTCTTCGGTTTTAAATGGCCCTTTTTAGGAGAGATCTTAAATTTGAATTGCGCTATATGCTGGAATCACCTAGAGTCTACATATTTTTACTACGAAAATATAATAGACTGAACCCTCTTATGAAGGGCGGAATTTACGGGTACTAATAATATAAGTCTGGGCTTAAGCCTAGCCGTATTGGTTAAAAACCCTAAAATCCGTATGTGCAATCAGCCGGTAACCAACGATAGAAGTTATTCTTCTTATCTAGTAGGTACCTCAGAGACTACACGCGCAATATCCTTTGATTCAAAAGAAACACGTTTCAATCAATGGTTAGCTGGTCTTATTGACGGTGACGGAAGTTTGCAAGTTAGCAAAGCAGGATATTCTAGTTGTGAAATAACTGTAGCTCTTGCTGATGAACGTATGCTGCGTATTATCCAGAACAAACTAGGGGGTTCTATTAAACCTCGTAGTGGAGTTCAAGCTATTCGTTGGCGTTTACACAATCGTCAAGGTATGTTAGAATTAATAAATCGTATAAATGGCTATATTAGACACAGTAGTCGATTGGTTCAACTTAATCGAGTTTGTACTATACTAAATGTGGAACTTTTAAGCCCTGATACTTTACACAATAAGCATGGTTGGTTTGCAGGGTTTTTCGATGCTGACGGGACTATAGGTTATTATTTTAAAGGTAATAATAACCAACCCCAGTTAACTTTAAGTGTAACTAACAAACTATATTTTGATGTAATACACTTTAGTACTTGTTTTGGTGGGGCTATTTACTTTGATAAAGCACAAAATGGCTACTACAAATGAAGTATACAATCAGAGGCTAATTTTTCAGCTTTCCTGGAGTACACTAAAGTTTGTCCACCTCAATCTATTAAACGTGATCGTTTATTTTTGGTTGGGGAGTATTATCGCCTGGTGGAAATAAAAGCGCACAAAGCACCATACGATACAGTACTACACAAAGCTTGAATTAATTTTAACCGTAAATGGAAATAGTTGTTTTTTTTTGTTCAAAATAAGTGATAAAGATATAGTCCATAAAAAAAATTTTTTTTTAGCATCCAGAGGTTTACATATTAATTATACCAGGATTCGGTATAATAAGTACTACAATATCAGCTAGCTCTAATAAGAGCGTATTCGGTTATTTAGGGATTTAATAAACCTTAAGCAAGTTTACTTTAGTCCGACAGCGTCAAACTCCGGGGAAGCCCTAAAGCTCTAGTAACCAAAGTTATAGTGGAAACATTATAGCCGGCCTGATTAATGCCTCAGGGTATGGTAATATCACTAGTGATAACAGTAATGTAGATGGGTGATCGCGGATCTAAAATCCTTTTAGGGTAAAAGAGCAACGAGTAGACGGCGCTGGACATAAAACTTAGTTTTATGTTTAAGGTGTACTCTAGTAGCCTTGAAAGAGGTTTATTTATGAAACTAAGTAAGAAATAATTAAATAAATATGTTAGCTTGGCCATATGGTAAATTAGTTAAACTACTAAAGAATTATTTAACTTAAATTTTCTTTTTTAATATCCTTATAAAAATTTATTGCTTTTTCTTTATAACCTTGTTTCATTTATGCTTGTTTTTTTTTGTATGCAGCCTTAGTTCTATGTCCCTAGATTACACTTTTTGTTAATAAAGTTTTAGACGTATATAAAGGCCAATATGATGAGAATACTAAAGAGAAGTGATGGGCTTGAATAATACTTCTAGTCAAATGAGTCTTTATTTACTAAAATATAATAAAATACAACAAAATTATGAAAAAAAAACTATACATACTGATACACAAAAAAAGAACCTTCTCTAGTACACCCTGATTATCAGCTGATAATGATTTATTTGCTAGAATAGAAGCTTTAAGAGCAAACTTAGAGGCTAAAAACACTGTAGCTAAACAAGAAAATTATAAAATTGAAAAGGCTGAATCAGAAATAAAAGCCATACAGGACAAGATTTTCGCTCTCACTAGTAAAAGCGAAAATGAAAAACAAACTATGGCTACTTACATAAATCATTTTGGGGCATTTATGAAACAAAATGACAAAGAAAAGGCCGCTAAATTATTATCGGATAGTAAGAAAACAGAAGAGTTATTTAATAAAAAAATTGAAAATGACGAAGGTAAAGATATTTCTTTAATTAAATTAATTAAGTTACAAAGTACCAAGGAAAAATTAATACACGAAGCAGAAGATAAGGTTGAATCCCTGATAAATAAGTCAGTGGAAAAAGGTATATTAACCAAAGAATTAGACATACCTTTTCAACAAAGTTATTTGCTCGCTCGTGCTCTTAGATTAAAGGAAAGAAATGAATTTAAAGATGAAGAAAAAAAAGTTTATTCCGAAAGTACTTCAAGACTAAGCCCTATAGATCATGTTGTAGAACAAATGGAATCTACTGAACCAGATTACACATTTGGGGATGAATAAGCAGGGTTTTATCTTTATGTGTCGAAGACAGAAACACGGGTTTATGCCATGATGTCTATTGGTGTATTAGGTTTTGTTGTTTGAAGTCATCACATAGAAAAAGGAATATTGGTTGTTCCTATAAAAAAAGAATGTGTGTAAGAAAGGCCAAACTCCGGGGAAGCCCTAAAGCCCTAGTAACCAAAGTTGTAGTGGAAACGTTATGACCGGCCTGATTAATGACTCAGGGTATGGTAATATCACTAGGGATAGACGAAAGAAAAATGGGTGATCGCGGATCTAAATCAGACTTTAAAGTGAATATATATGTCTGTAAAAGAGCAACGAGTAGATGGTCCTCCAGTTTTAATAGAGGTGGCAATCAGTAGCCATTTTTTATTTACCCATAATCCTCTACATGTTGAATATTGAGAACCCTCTAGAGGGTTAAGGGTGAATATCCTATTATTATATGTAAGGTGTACTCTAGTCACCGGGAAACCGGCTTTAGGGAGAAATAGCACTTAAGTAACCCTAAATTAAAGATACTACATTAGCCTGTCCGTTAAGTTAAAAAGTTTTTTTCTTAGAAAAAAATCCCGAAGTAATTTCCACCACCGGTATGTAATTGTGTTTAGGGTATATATAGCCACTTAACCTTTAGGTGAAGGTAAAGTGTCTATGACTTTTTTTATTTTTAATAGGACGAATATGTAGACGGTATACAGTGGGGCTTGACGTGGATACAAGAGCGTATTTCACCGCTGCTACATTAATTATTGCCGTTCCAACAGGAATTAAAATTTTCTCCTGATTAGCAACATGTTACGGAGGATCTTTACAATTAACACCTTCAATGTTATTTGCTTTAGGTTTTGTTTTCATGTTCACAATAGGGGGATTATCAGGGGTCGTTTTAGCGAACGCATCACTTGATATAGCATTCCACGATAAACTTATTAATAATAAAACAGAAAAGGATATTAAAACCAAAAATGATACGATTAAATTAGATAATTTAAGTGTTCAAGATAAGTTATACATAGAACAATTTTTTGTGGGTTTACTAGAAGGAGATGGTACTATAACCAGCAATCTAAATTCAAACAAATCTAATAGCATAATAGTGCGAATAGTTATTTCTTTAAAAAATACCACCGAAAATCTTATTATGCTTAATAAAATAAAAATGGTAATAGGGGGTAGAGTTGCTATAGAAAGAAAAAATAAGTATGTTACATGAATAGCTAGCAATAAAAACGACTTAGCTAAGGTTTTTAGAATTTTAGCTAAATATCCTTTATTGACTGCTAGAAAACAATGTCAATTAGAGTTTGTTAAAAATTGTTTACTAAAAAAAGATATAGTAAATTTTTTATTTAATAGAAATGCTAAATATAGCAACAAAAAATCTTTATTAGTTGAATTATCTAAAAAGGAGAGACCTGCGTATTTTGCTCCCTGACTATCTGGATTTATAGAAGCAGAAGGTAACTTTTCATTAGTTTTCAATGAAAAAGGTTATCTAAGAAAAAGTGCATTTACTATAGGACAAAATGATGAATTACATATTCTTACTTGAATCAATCAGTATTTTAATAGCAAAACTGCGATTCTTAAAGATAAACCAAAAAAAGGTGGTAATTTTGAATACTACCGTTTATATTTATATAATGCGGAATCTAGAAAACTTCTTTTTGAACACTTTTATAAGTATCCTTTATTAGGCTACAAAGCGGTGTCTTATCTAAACTTTATAAATTATCACCAATCTAACCGTATTTAAGTTCGTATGCTTGCTCTGGTATTTGCTTTGTCAATGGCTATTATGTGAAACATACAAACAAGCCAGGTTTTTTTTTATTTGTTTATTATTAATTAATGTGTTGTGTTGTCACATTGCTTGATTGAACTTAAGTTTAGTATATCCTTTTACTAAATAGAGATTTAATCCGTGATATATATTATATATTGCGAACGGTGAAAGTTATAATATGTACTCTAATGCTAGTAGACCACGACAGTATTGTAATCAACACCGTGGGTTTATGAATAAAATAATTTATTTTATTTTTAGATCTGTAGAGACTATACGCAGTGTATTTGGTTTTAAACCTAATTGTTAAAACCAATAAAGAGATAGTCCGATCCCCTTATAAATTGTAAATAACATATAAAAAGGGAACAGGGGTATTCTTATTTCACAGTAAGAATAAGTTTTATTTACCCTTGTCTTACCAGACTTATTACGTCGTAGCTCAATTGGGCCAGAATACTTTATCTTCTTATTTATGGCCATCGTCCATTAATAATAATTATTCTGCAACTGACTATATGCTGGAAACTGTGTCATTTATGTGTTGTTTACTGGTTATTAATACGTTTTATCTTTATAAACTAGATGTTAGTAGGAATAGTGTTCTTTTAAACAGTAAAAATAACAATACTATAATAAGTCTTGGCTCTGCCACTCTACTTATGGATACACAATCAGCAGAAAACTGTAAAGGATTCTCAGAGACTGCACGTCAGTTACCAGAGAAAGAAGATTCTAAATTTTGAAATTGATTTGCCGGTGTTATAGATGGTGACGGTAATTTTGATATTAGAATAGTTAAGGATAAAAACTCTTTATTGGCTACTACTAATAAAAAAGTTCTTAAGCAAATTAGAATTAAATTACATAACCGAGATATTAGAATATTAAGGCGTATACAAGATTATTTACATATAGGTAGGATTAGAGCGGATAAAAATAAACCATATTCTATCTATATAGTGTCTACTAAAGAAGATATGACATATATTATTAAAAACCTAAACGGCTTAATTAGACTTAAAGTGGCTAGCTTTAAAGAAGCTTGTGTTTTATATAATATGGAATATTTACAAGCTAATTATAACATAGAATTATATGATGCATATTTTGCAGGTTTAGTTGACACGGATGGGAGTATCGTTTTTAATTACGCAGGAAACAGAATAGAATGTAACTTAGAATTCCAATATAATGAATTTACATCTTTATTGAATTTTGATTCTACTGTATTAAATTGTAAGCCTGCAATATCTATACGAAAAAAATCCTCGGTTAAAGGTAATTCTAAAAACTTCACGTCTATTTCCTTTAAATTTCAAAATGTTAATAGTATGCTATTTATCTACGATTATTTTATGAGAAATAGATTATATTGTGATATGAAGTTTTATAGGGTAAGTAAAATAAAACCTTTCATGGAAATTCGTAAATATAAAATATCACCTCTAGGTAGTGTAGAGCATAAAATATATTCAGATTTTTTAATAGACTGAATTAAATATGAAAATCCTTTATGATATAAGGTTCCTTTTATAAGTAAATATATACAATATAAGGATAAATAGTATACCTATTACTGGTAAAGATACAGTCCACAATTTATTTTTTATAAATAGCATTTCCACTATGTTTTAAGTATGGGTGCCGTATTTGCATTATATAGTGCATGATACTTTTGAATCCCTAAAATACTAGGGCTAGAATATGACAGAATGTTAGGTAAAGTACATTTCTGACTATTATTTATTGGAGTTAATGTCACATTTTTCCCTCAGCATTTCTTAGGTTACATTTGGCATTCCGTAAAAATGTAGGCCCTTTATAATGGTAACATTATATTTTGCATATCACTGTATGCCAGGAAACCCTAAAATATTTTATGTACTTAATTCTTTGATTATTTAAGGGCAATTGGCAGGAAACCAAAATAATAAGTATATTGTTTACTATTGTAAGTAGGATCCTCAGAGACTATACGTGATATAACCCTTTTTGGGTTAAAGACATAGTCCGACATCTATAGTAATATAGGTTTATATATATTTAGGCTTATCAACTGTTAATAAGGTTATATGCTACCTTATTAATTATAATCCCCCCCCCTAAATTAGATAATTGCTACAAGGAATGCCGAGAAGAATTAGTGATTACCCGGACGCTTTCGCAGGTTGAAATCTTATTAGTAGTTTTGGAAGTATTATAAGTGTAGTAGCTACATGATTATTCTTACATTTAGTTTACTTACAATTAGTAGAGGGAAAAGCTACTACAAGATATCCATGATTAACACCTCAGTTTTACACTGATACTCTGCAAACCTTACTTAATAGAAGTTATAATAGTTTAGAGTGAGCTTTAAATAGTCCACCTAAACCTCACGCATTTGTAAGTCTTCCTTTACAGAGTGACTTTTTTGGTACTGTTAGTGTAGAGCAGGCTAATGATATAATCCAGCAGATCAAAGATGATAATTTTATGGTTGATAATATAATTCAGATTTGTAGAGAACTTATCTCTCCCTCAATGGCCGATTGAAATTCATTTCATATTACTTATACGGAATATTGTGAAACCTACGGGATTGAAACTAGAAACACTCTGTTAGAACAGGCTAACCATTATAAATCGGAGTTAATTGCGCAAGAAGCCGAGATACGCGCAAAATGAGCGGCTTTTAGTCAGGAGGCATTTGCTGAAGCTAGAGCTAGAGCTGCTGAGGCTAAAGCTGCAGCAACTGCAGCTAGAGCTGCTGCTGAAGCTGCTGCTAGTCGGTAAATGATTATATATACTAACAAAAGCTAAAAAAACTAGTTACTAGTTAGCCAGGGGCAGTCTCCTAATGGTAAGGAACTTTTTTGTCAAGAAAGCCTATGCCGGTTCGAGTCCGGTCTGCCCCGGTTAAAGAATAAGCTTAATTGGTAAAGCAGCTTTTATAGATAAAATAAAAGTAAAATAAAAGTTCGAATCTTTTATTCTTTAAGTGTTAATCACGTCAATCATATTTTTATTATTATCAAACGCCGTCACTTTAAGACGAGATAAATCTGCACTTTTTAGTAGAGTAGCTATTTTAGTTTTACTCTATTGTTCTCACATCGCCTTAAATAGTTTATATCTGATATCTTTAGACAGGGGTATTGGTTTATTTGGTGGTTTATTCCATGCAACCAGTACTACACAAATATTTCAAATTTTTATTTTTATAATCAGTTCCGCCATATTACAATTAACGAGTTTTTATCCTAGAAGAGTCTGAATGGCTGAGTTTTCTTCACTTAACAAACTTTTCCGTTATAAATTATTGTATTACAAAACAAAAATTTTGGACAAAATGGGACAACAGTATAAAATAATAGAATATCCTTTAATATTATTATTCATTATAACAGGAGCAGTTTTCTTAATATCTAGTAGTGACCTTGTCTCTATATTCCTTTCTATTGAATTACAAAGTTATGGTTTATATCTACTTAGTACACTGTATAGAAATTCTGAGCTAGCCACTAGTGGAGGTCTTACTTATTTTTTATTAGGAGGTTTAAGTTCTTGTTTTATTTTATTAGGTACAACTTTACTTTATGCAAATTCAGGTACTACTAGTTTAGAGGGATTATATGTTGTAACCAGCATTAGTGATCTATCCTATACTTCTCTAGTAAATGATGTAGAAACGGTAACTGATATATTAGATTTAAACAATGAAGCTCTAGATTGGTATAAAGCAGATTACATAAATATATCTTTCTTAATATTAAGTGTAGGTTTCTTATTTAAAGTAAGTGCAGCACCTTTTCATTTTTGATCACCGGACGTTTATGATGCTATACCTACAATTGTAACCACTTTTGTCGCTATAATTGCTAAAATATCTATCTTTATATTTTTCTTGGAATTAGTGCATTATACTGGTAATTCATTGTTTAACTCTGAATATAGTTGAACTACAAGTTTAATTGTAAGTTCTTTACTATCATTAATTATTGGTACAGTGCTAGGTTTAAGTCAAGTAAGAATTAAAAGGTTATTTGCTTATAGTACGATATCTCATCTAGGATTTATATTGTTAGCTTTAACGATTAATAGCATAGAATCGATACAAGCATTTATCTTTTACCTAATGCAGTATTCAATTAGTAATTTAAACGCCTTTATAATTTTAATAAGCATAGGTTTTTCTCTATTTTATTATAAAAATGATACAAAGGAGTATAAAGAATTAGCAGAGAAAGAGAATTCACCCATACAATTGGTAAGTCAATTAAGGGGTTATTTTTACATAAACCCTGCTTTAGCTTTAACTTTAACTATCACCATCTTTTCATTTGTCGGTATACCACCTTTAATAGGTTTTTTTGCCAAGCAGATGGTATTAAGTGCGGCGTTAGATAGTGGCTTTGTTTTTATGGCCTTAGTGGCAATATTAACTAGTGTTATCAGCGCAGTTTATTATTTAAATATAATAAAACAAATATTTTTTGATCAGCCGGATTATGAAATAAAACCAGAAGTGCAAAATCTGAGCTTACAGGCAAACATAGTAAGGTTTAACTCTTTTACAGCAAATAGCGAAAAGTTAACCTTCAACTTAGATAGTATTGTACTATCTAGTTCTTTAACCGTTACAATTTCTTATTTATCTATTATAATAGTGATTTTTATGTTTATTCCCGAAGAATGATTAAGTATGGCTAATATATTAGCACTGATAGTATTTAATACCTAAATGACAAGTTCAACATTTTTTTTTGTATTTATACCCTTACTAGCTATAATTTTATTAGCAGTTAATTTAATTTTTGCTCCACACAATCCTTATCAGGAAAAAGATAGCGCCTTCGAGTGTGGCTTTCATTCATTTTTAGGTCAAAATAGAACACAATTCAGTATATCTTTCTTTATTTTCGCATTACTTTTTTTATTGTTTGATTTAGAAATACTTTTAGTTTATCCTTATGTGGTTAGTGCACATACAAATGGAATATATGGGTTAGTAATAATGCTAATATTTTTTTTAGCGTTAACTTTAGGTTTTGCTTTTGAGTTAGGTAAGAATGCCTTAAAAATAGATAGCAGACAAATGGTTACTTTAAATAAGGAGACTGTTAGCATAACAGCCTCTGTCTCTGGTATTCATATCAGATCTTCTATTAAAAAGGTTAATAGATCAAGGATGTATATATTTGTATGGTATGAAGACGTTACAGAGGAAAGTTTAGGTCGTAAGGTTAAAACCGTTCGACGTAAATTTACAAAGAAATATCTTCAGGCAGTAAGAGCTGAAGGTAACTGGATTCATACATCTAGAGGTAAGTACTTTGATGGGTCTGGTGGTGCTGCTGTTTCTTGTTTAGGGCATACTAATGAAGAGGTAGCCCAAGCTATGTCAGTTGTTATAAATGATGGTTTAACTTATCTTTCAAGTGCGATCTTTTTAACTAATCACGCGGAACTGTTAGCTAAAGAGCTGCTAGCTGGTACAAATAACCAAATGGCCGCTGTTTACCCAACAGGATCAGGCTCAGAGGCAGTAGAAGCCATGGTAAAAACTGTATTGGATTATCACTATACCCTCGACCGTAATACTAAACGGTGTAAATTCATATCCCGTATGCCTTCATACCATGGGACTACTTCAGGTGCGTTAGCACTTACCCAAATGGGATCTCGAAAAAAGCCCTACCTTCCTTGACTAAATGACAAGGTCTATACGGTTTCTTCCTGTCACCCTTACCATCAACTTCTAGATGGTGAATCTAATGAAGCTTTTGTTGCACGAAAGAAGGCAGAGCTTGATGCAAAATTCATAGAATTAGGGCCAGAAACTGTAGCCGGGTTCATAGCTGAGCCTGTGGTAGGAGCCGCGATGGGGGCTGTTCCATTTGTACCGGGTTATCTTAAGGCTATGCAGGAAGTCTGCCATAAACACGGTGCCCTTTTTATGGATGATGAGGTTATGTGCGGAATGGGCCGTACTGGTTATTTACATGCTTGACAAGCAGAAAAGGACTTTGTTCCAGATATCCAAGCTGTAGCTAAAGGATTAGGGGGTGGATTTATAAGCGTTGCCGCTGTGTTTTGAAGTCCGAAAATCGTAGATGTCTTAGAAAAAAATGATAGCAAAGGTTTCAACCATGCGCAAACCTTCCAATCTTCACCTTTACAGGCAGCTGCTGCTCTTACTGTTCAACAGATTATACGGAGAGAAGGATTAGTTGAAAATGCAGCCAAAATGGGGGCAGATTTAATGCGTAAATTAAAGTTAGCTCTAGACGACCATCCTCATGTAGGAAACATTAGGGGTATGGGTCTTTTCATCGGTATTGAATTTGTGGCTAATAAGTCAACTAAAGAACCATTTGATCATAGATTGAATCTTGCCTATAAACTAACCACTCTTGCTTTGTCAAAACCCTATAGTATCTCACTTTACCCGGGTTCAGGTGGCGTGGATGGTGTTAGAGGTGACCACTTTATTATTTCCCCTCCTTACAACATAAATGAAAAGGATGTAGATTATATTGTGGATAAGGTCTCACTTTTGATTAATAAGGCCTTTTCACAAGCTACATATCTAGAAATAATGCGTGCATATTTAAATAAACACAGCAATATTTTTAGCAACAAAATTAAGACATTTATTTGAGGTCTTAAAAAAGGTATAAAAAGTGTGTTTTTAAAACTACAAAACAGATTTAGGGGGAGTGGTAAGTAAGTTTCAAATAAGAAAAAAAGATCTTTAGGTTAGCTAGAAGGAGTTTATAACAATAGAGAGCTATATTTGCAAAAGAAGGAATTTAAAGTAAATACCTCTTCTAGGTATAACCGGTCTATAGGTATAACAGGTCTATATGTCTATATATGGGCTAAATAATTAGCTTAACGGTAAAGCAGGTTAGGTTAAATCTTTAACAGAAGTAGAATAAAAGTTCGAATCTTTTATTATTTAGAGGGAATTACTTTTAGTTAAATCTTAAGGGCTAATAGTCTTTATTTTTTATATAGGAGTAATCACATGTAGATTATCTATAATGCCGATAGGGTATAGGTAATTCAGTCTACTTGGATCCTAAGGTAGAAAGACTAAATAATATCTTATTTCTAAGATATTGTTTAATATAAAGGCCTATCCTGATAATATAGACCCCGGACTGGAAGCAGACATTGCTTTAATTGCGTTTCAACTTTTCCCTTTAAAGATCTTTAAGTTTTTCTTTAAAGGGGCTCCAGTTTTTCCTTTTAAAGATCTTTAAGTTTTTTCTTTGAAATCGCTTAAGTCTTTTTTATCAAATAGTATATGCTAACTAGTATTAACCTGTTTAAAGGGCTTTCAGCCTTTTATTTAAGATTACTAGCTAATTAGCGCTATATACAACACTATTATTAAAAAAAATATAAAATATACAATGAATTTAACCTTAATACTTTTTTTAATCGGAATCTTAGGTTTCGTTTTAAATAGAAAAAACATAATATTAATGCTTATTTCAATAGAAATAATGCTATTAGCTATTACGTTTTTAATATTGATAAGTTCACTAGGCTTTGATGATATATTAGGCCAAACTTTTGCTATATATGTTATAGCAATAGCAGGTGCAGAATCAGCCATAGGTTTAGGTATTCTAGTTGCATTTTACAGATTAAGAGGAAGTATTTCAATAGAATATAAATAATGTATTTAGCCATAATCATCTTACCTTTATTAGGATCAATAGTTTCCGGTTTTTTTGGTCGAAAAGTCGGTGTTAGCGGAGCCCAATTAATTACATCTAGTTGTGTAATTGTAACAACCTTATTAGCAATCCTTGCCTTTATTGAAGTAGGTTTAAATAACATACCTGTTACCATACATCTTTTTAGATGAATAGATAGTGAATCTTTAAACGTTTTATGAGGTTTCCATTTTGACAGTTTAACTGTTTCAATGTTGATACCTGTTTTAATAGTTAGTTCTTTAGTGCACATTTATTCTATAGGCTATATGAGCCATGATCCTCGAGGAAGCGTTAGGGGAAAACGCTTCTATGGGGATAAATTGTCAAACTCCGGGGACACCCTAAAGCTTCTGGTACCAAGCTATAGTTGAAAAATTATAAGTGGCTGAACTAATTACTCAGGTACGGTAACAAGCCAGAAGATGATCGAAAGAGAAATGGGCTATCGCGGATCTAAGTCAATAACAGATTTATTTATATCCACAGCCTCTGCGAAGCACGCAAAGCACGCAAAGCACGCAAAGCACCCTGTTATTGTAAAAGAGCAACGAGTAGACGGCAGTTGATCCATTAAGCAAGATTTAATGGGTTTAAGGTGTATTCTAAGGGGTTTCGAAAGGAACGGAGGTATAAAACTCGGTTTCAACATGCAACAAGGTTGAAACTCCTATGTCAAAATCCCATCTAAACAATTCGATTTAAAAAAATTTTCTACCTTTAAATCTACTATTGTAAATCCAGGAGTATGATCTGGTTTAATTGATGGTGAGGGTTCTTTTGGTATAACAGTAGACAGAGATAAAAGACGTAAATTAGGTTGACGTGCACAATTTAAATTTCAAATAGGTCTAGATACAAAAGACCTTAACTTATTATATTTATTCCAAGAATACTTGGGTGGTTTAGGTTCTATTCATATAGCTCGAAACCGAAATATAGTTAATTATTCAATAGATGCAATTGAAGATATAAATAAACTTATTCTTCATTTAGATAAATATCCACTATTAACTCAAAAAAGCGCGGATTTTTTTTTATTTAAACAAGGGATAACACTTGTAAATAATAAAGCTCATCTTACTGTTGAAGGTTTAAAACAAATAGTAAATATCAAAGCATCCATGAATTTAGGCTTATCTAACATGTTAAAATCAGAGTTCACTGAATATACTCCAGTGAAAAGACCGGTAATAAATTATGATGATGTAATCATATACCCTGGTTGAATTTCAGGATTTGTTAGCGCTGAGGGTAACTTTGATGTTCGTATACCTTCAACTAATAGTAAATTAGGTTATCGAGTTCAATTGAGATTTAGAATAACTCAACATAGTAGAGATATGAGATTAATGGAGAAAATAGTTGAATACTTAGGGGGAGGGAAAATATACAAATATAGTGGTGCTAAGTCTGCTATTAGTTTAACAATAGTTGATTTTACTGTTATTACCAGTATGATTGTTCCATTTTTTCATAAAAACCCTATAATAGGTACAAAATACTATGATTATCTTGATTGATGTAAAATTCATAGTTTAATGTTTAATCGTGCTCATCTTACGGTTGAGGGTATAAATTCTATTAGACAGATAAAATCTGGTATGAATAGAGGTAGAAGTTTTTAAGATAAATAACCATTGTTACTATCAAATACACAATAAATCAATTGCAAGATAAATTTGGCTTTAATGCATAATCAAAGGTTCTTTAGTTATTTAAGTTTATTCACTTTTATGATGATTATACTTGTTACTGCTAATAACTTTTTATTAATGTTTGTGGGTTGAGAAGGTGTAGGAGTTTGTTCATATCTTCTAGTAAGTTTCTGATTTACTAGAATCGCAGCAAATCAAAGTTCTATTTCTGCTTTCTTAACTAACAGAGTGGGTGATTGTTTTTTAACTATAGGTATGTTTGCTATACTATGATCGTTTGGTAACATCGATTATAGTACAGTTTTCTCATTAGCACCTTTTGTTAATGAAAATATTGTTACAATTATAGGTATATGCTTATTAATAGGTGCTATGGCTAAAAGTTCTCAAGTTGGATTGCACGTATGACTACCTATGGCGATGGAAGGTCCTACACCAGTTAGTGCCTTGATACACGCAGCTACTATGGTTACTGCAGGTGTGTATTTATTAATGCGTACTAGCCCCTTAATAGAATACAGCTCGACTGTTTTAATACTATGTTTATGATTAGGGGCAATTACTACTGTCTTTAGTAGTCTTATAGGTTTATTCCAACAAGATATTAAAAAAGTTATCGCCTACTCCACTATGAGTCAATTGGCTCTAGAATGTCTTAATATGTTCAGTCATCAAACTATATACGAAGAAATTATTAATAATAATAACAATATATATATTAAGAATAAATATAATATAAATAAACATAATAAAATAAATAAAGGCTTTAAACAGTTTCCCTTTTCAACAAGTAATGGTAAAATAAAGTTTTCTGCTTGCTTATCTAGAAGGCAGTTTTCCACAACTTTGACTCTTAATACTTCTGAGCCTGGTAAATTAGATACTAAGCAAGTTTCTTCTAATACGAATAAAGTTGGTCCAGAGAGTAGTCCAGAGGAAAAACCAGTGTTTAAAGTACCAGATTTACCTCTTCGTGTACATGAAAGGCTACTAGAACAAGAAAGAGAAAGAATTGCTAGTCTTCAATCTAAAACTAAATGCATTAATGAATGTTGTTCAGACTTAGAAGAGGAAGTTGAAGCTTTAGAGGATGATTTCGAAGACGATCCAGAGAACAAAGAACTTGAAAAAGAATTGGAGGAAAAACGACGTACGTTGGACGTCTACAACAGGTTAAATGTAATGGGGGGAGTAGATCCTATGTGTGAACATCCTCCAACTGTTTACAGATATTTAAAAGGTGCAAAGAACCATCCTGATTTGGTGGAATATAAAGACATATTAGATAAACAGATAAAAAATGGAGCAGTTGTACCTGAGGATACTGTGCCTCCAGTGGCTCCTCTAGTTAAAGATAAAATAAAAGAAGCAGAGACTACAGCTTCTATTAATACTTTTGAGTCTGGTAAATCAGATACTAAACGTAAATTTTCTGAATCTGATCTAGAACAGGGATCCAAGAGGCAAAAACAGGAAGAAAAAGAGGGAAAATCTGGACCTGAAGCCTTTAGTATTATGGAGTCTAGTGAAACAAAAGAGAATACCGTTATGAATAAATTATTTATTATTTTATCACAATTGCTAGGGTTATCTGCCGATATCTCAGAATTACTAACCTTAAATGGCCAACTTGTTATTTTATTTCTAACTGTTTGCTTTATTTTTATAGTGTTGATAGTGTTTATACCTTTTATGTTATATAATAAATACAAACAATATAAAAATAATAAATCTGAAAATTACAATAAACAGCATAAGATTTTAAAACCTAATATAAAAGCAAAGGTAAAGCAAATAAATAAAATAATTAAAAGGGATTTTCATAGTTCAACTAGGGATATAACTAAATCGTTTAGACGCTTATCTAATAATAGTCAAAACTTAAAAAAAGTCTCCCTCTCTTTTTTTTTCTCTGGAAACAGTATTCACATAAAAGCTGGTTCATCCTTTATTTATAAAGAAACTCACGCTTGCGCAGAAAAAAATAGATTAAATAATGTTAATAAAGATAAAAAGGATTTAATCGCCTTAAATTCTAGCGATATATTTAACGATATTTGCTTTAATGAATGGTTTGGTGGATTAATTGATGGCGATGGTGAATTTATAATAAGTAAAAAAGGTCATGCTAGTTTAAAAATTGTAATGTCTGTGTTGGATAAATCAGCCTTATATGCTATAAAACATAAATATGGTGGATCGGTAAAAAGCATAGCTGGATCTAACTTGTTAAGATACAAATTACACAACAAAAAAGGTTTAATTAATTTAATTCATAGTATTAATGGATTGATAAGAAACCCTACTAGGTTGTTAAAATTATATAAAATTTGTCTTTTGTATAATATAAACCTTATTGAACCAAAACCCTTAAAATTTAATAATGGTTGATTAGCAGGCTTTATAGATGCTGAAGGTTCTATTTATTTAAATGAAGAGTCTGGTCAAATGTCTATATGTGTTACTCAAAAAAATAAGTTTTTATTAGATTCTCTTATTCCCTTATATAGCGGGAGAGTTCAGCCTATTTTTTATAAAGAAGCTTTTCAATTCTCTATTTATAAAAAAAAAGAAGTTTTAAATCTAATAACTAATTATTTCAGTAAACATCCTTTAAGATCAAGTAAAAAGCATAAGCTAAATTTAATCCCAAAATATTATCACTGTAGAGACTATAAGGATTTATATAATCAATTATATAAATACAATGAGTGAGTTAAATTTAAAAATGTATGAGATAAAACATAAGTAAATATCCTTTCTCCCTTTTAATTTTTAGTACGCTCCCCTTCGGCCCTTCTAGATAATGTGCATATTATGTCTATGAGCTAAAAAAAGTTTATTTCTATCTTTATATATATTAAAAAATATTATTGTAATAATCAATTCGCAGATAACCAAAACTCGTGATATTTATCACATTAATTCTAATATTTTTAATTCGTTTACCACTCTAAATTTTGAGGTGGCTTCATTTTATTATGTTTGAAAAACGAAATATTATTATTATCAGTGAGTTAGTAGGAATTTCAGAGGCCATATGTTTGGTATTAATTAATTTAATAAAGAAATGGTCCAAGATATACTTAAGTAATAAATATTACTTAAATATAACTAGCAATTAGGGATGATGGTGATAGCAGTAGGTCTTTCTTCATATAACGTAGCCTTATTTCATTTGGTTAATCATGCTTTTTATAAAGCATTATTATTCTTAGGTGCTGGAGCTGTAATTCATGCAGTAGCCGATAATCAAGATTTTAGAAAATATGGTGGTTTAAAAGCATATTTACCTTTAACATATTCTGTTATGTTAATAGCTAGTCTTAGTTTAGTTGCCTTCCCATTTATGACAGGGTTTTATAGTAAAGATTTTATTTTAGAATCTGCTTATGGGCAGTTTTACTTTAGTGGTATAGTTGTATACTTTATAGCCACTATTGGTGCTATGTTTACTACTTTGTACTCAGTTAAAGTTTTATATTTAACTTTCTTAACTAACCCTAACGGGCCTGTGGTTAACTATCATCGTTTAAGATCCCCTGCGTTGAATGATGATAAAAAGATTGTACCAACCGCTCAAGTAATAGGTGGTGAACAACATAGTGCTAGCTATGGGGCTTATAATAGGTGAGCTAGACATAATTGGGTTTCAATTATGGAAAATAACATGGGACTAGATTGATTTGGAGGATTTGGTCGTCCATTTATAGAGTTTGTAAAACAAAAATATATTAGTGTCTATGGAGAAATCAAACCTTTTGAACAGTTTGATGTAGATTCTCAAACCTATAGTAAAGAGAGTTTACTTACTACCCAATTGGTTAAGCATCAGGGTAGTGAAAGTGTTTATGATGTTAAAAAAATTAATCCTTTTTTTAATCCTATAGCCTCTAGATATGAACAGCTAAGTTTGGAATTTGATAATTATATATGGTATAGTTTTAATGAATTATGAGATTCTGAAGATAGAAGAGCACACGAAGGTGATATATATATGAGTTTACCTTTAATAATCTTAGCTGTATTCTCAATCTTCTTTGGTTATATAACTAAAGACATCTTTATAGGTCTAGGTTCAGGTTTCTTTGCGGATAATAGTTTATTTATTCATCCTACACATGAAATAATGTTAGATACAGAGTTTGCTGTACCTACTTTATTTAAACTATTACCTCTCTTTTTCACTATCTTTTTAAGTGGTTTGGCTATAGTATTTTCAGAATTCTTACCTAAAATTCTTATCTTTTTTAAATTTTCTAGATTAGGTTACAATATATTTGGATTTTTCAATCAACGATTTTTAATTGAATTATTCTATAACAAATATATTACAGGTCTAGTTTTAAAATTAGGAGGTCAAACTACTAAAGTTATGGATAAAGGTAGTGTAGAATTATTAGGACCTTATGGGTTAGAAAAAACTTTAATAGCCTTAAGTAGAAATATCGCTAGTTTAGATACTAAAGTTATTACAAGTTATGCTTTATATATCTTAATTGGTATCATTTTTTATTTATTAATACCTTATTTACATTTAATCCACATGAGTTTATTATTATTATTTATAATAATAATTTTATTAAATATTAATGTCAATAACAATAATAGAAGTAATAAATATATAGTATTACAGAGTTCCTTTAATCTGGGGTTTTTAAAATATTTTTTTAAATATGTTACATTTATACACAATTTTTTTAATAAAAGTTATAATAGTTTAAATTGAGTTTTAAATAGTCCACCTAAACCTCATGCTTTTGTAGGTTTAAGTTTACAAAAAGCTTGTTCTCACTTTCCTTCTGGTTATTGCATGCTTTGTGAGGTATATGCGCTCATAGAGACAGATATTAAAGCAAATTGTGTTCATGTTTTTAAACCTTTAGTTATTAAAACCCATCAAATAGGTGCTATGTGTGATTTATCTGGTGGTGACCATATGGCAGTTGTACACGAAGCTTCTAAAGTATCTGTCTGTGAGCTTTGTAATACTTTATCTTGTATTGTTTGTTTATCTACATAATTATATAAAGCTTTATGGTATATATAAAACTAAAAAATTTTTAAAATTTGTTCTCTGTTTTTAATATCAGAGGTGTAGATAAAATAATTATTACATTTATATTGAGAATTATTACCCTCTTATTTAAATATCTAGTTTTAGGTACCATATATTATATCTGATAAAGTCTCAACTGAATTATAGACATTTTTAATTCTTTATATTATTAGGGGCAATCTTATAGCTATCTTGACTCCTAAATTTAATAAATGATGTATTAATGTAAGTTTGAAATATATTATCAGGGGTTTTAAATCTAAAAAGGACAAATTGTTTTTGCAAGTAAAGTTCTCTTTTTTACAGCTAAATATTACTCGCATATAAATACAAAGGAAAAGCTGTATAAGAAGAAAGAGAATAATTTAAATATTTATGGTAACCTTGACAAAAAAGTTCGTTGTATAACAAACAACTATATTTGTTATCCCGGCATATTACTTAGGTTTAATAAGGGTATTATCCTAGCTTAAAAGGTCGTAATTAGGCTGTTCTAGTGAGCCCTGCTATAGTAAGTAATATAAAAGAGTAATACAATAGGTATTTTCTATATTAGGGTATCTTATCTTTGCACGATATTTATCCAGCTCTTTTAACTTTTCCTGATTATATTTTGATGCTTTTTGGTTTATTAGCTTATGTTAGTATTAATCAAATATATTAATATTAACTATAACTATTTCTCGTCGTATATATACTCAGATAAGTGTTTTATCTTAATTAACAAGTAAATAAAACATTTATCTGGATCCAGCTCTATATAGAGTTGAAAAGTAAGAAGAAGATTTTAGATTGTGAATTTTAGTTATATTTTACCTCTTAATAAGGTAAAATATCTCTTATATTATCTGTCTAATTTAGTTAAAGTACTTGTAAGGGGGCCCGCTAAAGGTAAGGAGATAAAGACTTTGTTATTTAACTTAGTATGAAAGTTTTTAACCCCTTTTTCTTTTTAAATCTAGAGAAATCTAGTTATACTAATTATTTAAACAGTGTAAAACTGTTAGTTGTTTTATTCTAATATTTTATACTAGTTATTTAAAAAGTATAGGCT
>Ga0265780_10001951_pt1 | contig 28557 bp, 24 predicted proteins | sample P1T30metagenome_FD_192432 | JGI IMG/M metagenome (GOLD analysis project Ga0265780, IMG submission 192432) | Plant litter microbial communities from East Loma Ridge, Irvine, California - P1 T30 | ecosystem: Environmental > Terrestrial > Plant litter > Unclassified | place: USA: California...
AGGGCATCTACCTGCCGCTGGCCAACGTCCAGGAAAACCAGGCCAACTTCACCGTGATCGACTCGGTGCTGTCGGAAGAAGCGGTGCTGGGCTTCGAATACGGTTTCTCGACCGCCGAACCGAACACCCTGACCATCTGGGAAGGCCAGTTCGGCGACTTCGTCAACGGCGCCCAGGTCGTGATCGACCAGTTCATCGCCTCCGGCGAAGTGAAGTGGGGCCGCGCCTCGGGCCTGGTCCTGATGCTGCCGCACGGCTATGAAGGCCAGGGTCCGGAGCACTCGTCGGCACGTATCGAGCGCTTCCTGCAGCTGTGCGCCGACCACAACATGCAAGTCGTGCAGCCGACTACCGCCGCCCAGATCTTCCACCTGCTGCGCCGCCAGATGGTGCGCCAGTTCCGCAAGCCGCTGGTGATCTTCACGCCGAAGTCGCTGCTGCGTAACAAGGATGCCGGCTCCTCGCTGAACGACCTGGCCAAGGGCGGTTTCCAGACCGTGATCCCGGAACAGGACGAGAAGATCGATGCCAACAAGGTCAAGCGCGTGATCGCCTGCTCGGGCAAGGTCTATTACGACCTGGTCAACTCGCGCAAGACCCGCGGCATGACCGACACGGCCATCATCCGTATCGAGCAGCTGTATCCGTTCCCGCACAAGGCATTCGGCGCAGAACTCAAGCGCTACCCGAACGCCACCGAAGTCGTGTGGGCACAGGACGAGCCGCAGAACCAGGGGCCGTGGTTCCAGATCCAGCATAACCTGTTCGAAAGCATGGAAGCGGGTCAGCGCCTGGCCTACGCCGGCCGTCCGGCTTCCGCCGCGCCTGCCGTCGGTTACGCCGACAAGCACATCGCGCAGCAGAAGGAACTGCTGGATACCGCGTTCTCGAAACTCAAGGGTTTCATTCTGACCAAGTAACCACGGCTAGTCCACGTTGGACGATAACCCCGTGCTCCATGTGAAGCACATGCAGCACGGGGTTCTTACAGCATACATATTGGAGTTTTCTAAATGGCACAAATCGAAGTCAAGGTCCCCCAGCTGTCGGAATCGGTCGCGGAAGCGACCCTGCTGTCGTGGCACAAAAAGGTCGGCGAAGCCGTTACGCGCGACGAGAACATGATCGACATCGAGACCGACAAGGTGGTCCTGGAACTGCCGGCACCGAACGCCGGCGTGATCGTGCAGATCATCAAGGCCGACGGCGCGACCGTCGTTGCCGGTGAAACCATCGCGATCATCGATACCGAAGCCTCGGCACAGACCAGCCCGATCGCGATCACCGCCGCACCGGTCGCCAACGCCCCGGCCCCGGCCGCCGCACCGCACTCGACCCCGGCCGCCACCGGTGGCAGCAAGTCCGACGTCGCCATGCCGGCCGCCGCCAAGATCCTGGCCGACAACAACCTGAGCACCGGCGATGCGTCGGGCACCGGCCGTGACGGCCGCGTGACCAAGGGCGACGCCCTGGCCGCCGTTGCCAGCAGGGGCGCAGCGCCTGCGCCTGCCGGCGTTGCTCCGGCTGCTCCAGCGCCGCTGGCTGCCGCACCGGCCAAGGCCGCACTGCCGCAAGTGTCCGCACCGATCGCCAGCCTGGGCGACCGTCCGGAAGAGCGCGTGCCGATGAGCCGCCTGCGCGCCCGTATCGCCGAGCGCCTGCTGCAATCGCAGTCGACCAACGCCATCCTGACCACTTTCAACGAAGTGAACATGGCCCCGGTCATGGAACTGCGCGCCAAGTACAAGGACAAGTTCGAGAAGGAACACGGCGTCAAGCTGGGCTTCATGTCCTTCTTCGTCAAGGCCGCCGTTGCCGCCCTGAAAAAGTACCCGATCATCAACGCCTCGGTTGACGGCAACGACATCATCTACCACGGCTACTTCGACATCGGTATCGCCGTCGGTTCGCCGCGTGGCCTGGTGGTGCCTATCCTGCGCAACGCCGACCAGATGTCGATCGCCGACATCGAGAAGAAGATCGGCGAATTCGGCCAGAAAGCCAAGGACGGCAAGCTGACCCTGGAAGACCTGACCGGCGGTACCTTCTCGATCTCGAACGGCGGCACCTTCGGCTCGATGCTGTCGACCCCGATCATCAACCCGCCGCAATCGGCGATCCTGGGCGTGCACGCGACCAAGGACCGCGCCGTGGTCGAAAACGGCCAGATCGTGATCCGTCCGATGAACTACCTGGCGATGTCCTACGACCACCGCATCATCGACGGCCGCGAAGCCGTGCTGGGCCTGGTGGCCATGAAGGACGCGCTGGAAGATCCGTCGCGCCTGCTGCTCGACCTGTAAGCCATCCGGGCTGCGGCCCGGTGCGCCTGCTTGTTTGTTCTGCTTTGTCTGATGAAGGGGAGTCACCATGATTGCCGATGAAATCAAGCGTTTGCACGAACTGCACCAGGCCGGCGCCCTGACCGACGCCGAATTCGAACAGGCCAAGGCGAAGATCTTGTCGTCCGCCAACGTGAACCTGCACAAGGCCAGCACGTCGACGGGCGGCAATGCCTTCGCCGCCGAACTGAACGCCTTGCGCCGCTCGCGCACCGACCGCTGGATCAGCGGCGTGTGCGGCGGGCTGGCGCCGGCGTCCGGGGTCGATGCATGGGTATGGCGGCTGGTATTTGTGCTGTTCACCCTCACATTCGGATTTGGCGCAGTGGTTTATTTGTTGTTGTGGATCTTCGTACCTGAAGAACAAATTTAAACCTGATCCTAGGGTGGGCTCCCCGAGCCCACGCGGAAGCAGGCATGGCGCGAACGTCGCGCGTGGGCTCGGAGAGCCCACCCCTACGCCTGCGGCCGCTGGTCGGGTATACAAAGGATTGAATTGATGAGCACTGAAAAACAATTTGACGTCGTCGTGATCGGCGGCGGCCCCGGCGGCTATGTGGCCGCCATCCGTGCAGCCCAGCTGGGCTTCAAGGTCGCTTGTATCGACGAGGCGCAGAACGCCAAGGGCGCGCCTGCGCTGGGCGGCACCTGCACCAACGTCGGCTGCATCCCCTCCAAGGCCCTGCTGCAATCGTCCGAGCACTTCGAGCACGCCGGCCACGCCTTCAAGGAACACGGCATCAACGTGCAAGGCCTGGAACTGGACCTGGGCCAGATGCTCAAGCGTAAGGATGGCGTGGTCAAGGCCAACAACGACGGCATCATCTACCTGTTCAAGAAGAACAAGGTCACCTTCTTCCACGGCCGCGGCACCTTGGCCGGTAAAGCAGGCGAGGGCTTCACCGTCAACGTCTCGGGCACCACCACGGACTCGATCACCGCGAAAAACGTGATCGTCGCCACCGGCTCGAACCCGCGCGAACTGCCGGGCGCACCCTTCGACGAAAAAGTCATCCTGTCGAACACCGGCGCGCTGGCCATCGATGCCGTCCCGGGCAAGCTGGGCGTGATCGGCGCCGGCGTGATCGGCCTGGAAATGGGTTCGGTCTGGCGCCGCCTGGGCGCTGAAGTCACCGTGCTGGAAGGCCTGCCGGCCTTCCTCGGCGCGGTCGACCAGCAGATCGCCAAGGAAGCGCAGAAAGCCTTCGTCAAGCAGGGCCTGGCGATCAACCTGGGCGTAAAGATCGGCGCCATCACCAACCGCGGCAATGACGTCACCGTCGAGTACACCGACGCTGCCGGCGCCGCGCAGACCGCCACCTTCGACCGCTTGATCGTCTCGATCGGCCGCGTGCCGAACACCAACGGCCTGGGCTTCGAGTCCGTCGGCCTGCAGCTCGACGAGCGCGGCTTCATCGCCGTGGACGACGAGTGCCGCACCGGCGTGCCGGGCATCTGGGCGGTGGGCGACGTCGTGCGCGGCCCGATGCTGGCGCACAAGGCGGAAGAAGAGGGCGTCGCGGTTGCCGAGCGCATCGCCGGCCAGCATGGCCACGTCAACTTCAACACCATCCCGTGGGTGATCTACACCTCGCCGGAAATCGCCTGGGTCGGCCGCACCGAAGAGCAGCTCAAGAAGGATGGCGTGGCCTACAAAGCCGGCACCTTCCCGTTCATGGCCAACGGCCGTGCGCGCGCGCTGGGCGATACCACCGGCATGGTCAAGGTCATCGCCGATGCCGCCACCGACGAAATCCTGGGCGTGCACATCGTCGGCCCGGTCGCTTCCGAACTGATTTCGGAAGCCGTGGTCGCGATGGAGTTCAAGGCCTCGGCCGAAGACATCGCCCGCATCTGCCACGCGCACCCGACCCTGTCGGAAGCCACCAAGGAAGCCGCGCTGGCTGTCGACAAGCGTTCGCTGAATTTCTAAGCGGTCAATAAGCAGTCAATAAGCGGCATTCGCCGTTGCAGGGTGGGCACCCCGTGCCCACGCGGAAGCTTGCGTCGTGCCGGCGTCCGCGTGGGCACGGGGTGCCCACCCTGCGTTTAACATCGAATTTGTCATGAACGTCCAAGAGTATTACCAACACGCGCTGACCGAGCGCGGCTTCAAATCGGATGCGGCGCAGCAGCGCGCGGTGGACCGCCTGCAGCAGGCGTACGACCGCTGGGTCGAGTACAAGGCCCAGCGGTCGTCCGCTTTCAAGCGCCTGATCAACCGTCCCGACGTCCCGCGCGGCGTCTACATGTGGGGCGGGGTGGGGCGCGGCAAGTCCTTCCTGATGGACAGCTTTTATTCGGTGGTGCCGGTGGTGCGCAAGACGCGCCTGCACTTCCACGAATTCATGCGCGACGTGCACCGCCAGCTGGACGAATTGAAGGGCGTGGAAGATCCGCTGCTGGAAGTGGCCAAGCGCATCGCCAGGAAGTACCGCCTGATCTGCTTCGACGAGTTCCACGTCAACGACGTGGCCGACGCCATGATCATGTACAACCTGCTCGGTGCCTTGTTCGAGCACGGCGTTTCCTTCGTGATGACCTCGAACTACGACCCGGACAAGCTGTATCCCGACGGACTGCACCGCGACCGCATGCTGCCGACCATCGCGCTGCTCAAGGAAAAGCTGGACGTGATGAACGTCGATGCCGGCATCGACTACCGCCACCGCGCGCTGGAGCAGGTCGAGGCATATTACACGCCGCTCAACGCGACCAGCGACCGGCAGCTGCGCGACACCTGGGCCAAGGTGGCTGATACCGCCGATGAAGATCCGCGCATGCGCATCGAACAGCGCGAGCTCCGGGCATTGCGCAAGGCAGGGGGGGCCATCTGGTTCGATTTCCAGACACTGTGCGGCGGCCCGCGCTCGCAGAACGATTACCTGGAGCTGGCCAGTCAGTTCCACACCGTGATCCTGTCCGGCATTCCGCGCATGTCGGCATCGATGTCCTCGGAGGCGCGCCGTTTCACCTGGCTGATCGACGTCTTCTACGACCACAAGGTCAAGCTGATCATGTCGGCCGAAGTGCCGGCCGAGCAGCTCTACACCCAGGGTTCGATGTCGAACGAATTCCACCGCACGGTGTCGCGTATCATCGAGATGCAGTCGCGCGAATACATGATGGCGGAACGCCGCGGCGCCGCCGACTCCCTGGCATGAAAGAGACACCATGAAAACCGACCTGTTATTGCGCAGTGCTGCCCTTGCCAGCCTCACTTTCATGCTGGCCGCTTGCGCCGGCCCCGAGCCGATGGTGCGCGAAGCACCGCCCCCGCCGGTGACCTCGGTGGCCCAGGCCGACCAGCAGCTGGCCGCCGTCGCGCGCGAGCGCGCCGCCGTCGAAGCCCGCTTCGCCGAGCGCGAACGCGTCTGCTACAACAAATTCTTCACGAACAACTGTCTGGACGACGCCAAGGACACGCGCCGCCGCGCACTGGCGTCGCAGCGCGCGATCGAGGTCCAGGCCGCGCACTTCAAGCGCGCCGCCATCGCCGAGGAGCGCGACCGCAACCTGGCCGACGCCGAAAAACGCTACCAGGCGCAGGAGGCTCGCCTGGCCTCCCAGCCGCCGAAACCGACCGTGCCCGTGACGCCGGAATCGCCGCCGCGCAAGCCGACCGCCCCTGCACGCGAGGCCGAGCGTAACGCGCGCGTGCGCGAAGCGCAGCAGAAGGAAGCCGCCGCCGCACCCGAGCGCGCTGCCAACGTGGGCGCCTACGAGCAGCGCAAGGCCCAGTCGGAAGAGCGCCAGCGGCGCGTGGCCGAGCGCAAGGCGGAAAGGGCGGCCAAGGCGGCGCGCCAGGCCGAGGAAAAGGCCAAGGCGGCAGCGGATGCGGCGGCCAAGGCGAACGCGCCGGCTAAATAAAGGGTACCGTGGGAGGCTTTGTCGTCCACCGCTACTCAGTGGGTTTGGCCAGCTTCACGATAGCCATACTGCAATTCCCCCACTTGCCTTCCGAGCGCTCCGCCGCCTTGTTGATCAGCTTTTCGGAAGCCTGGCGCGGGGTGCCGCGCGCCGTGGCCGCGCCCAGTTCGGCATCGGTGAAGAAGTGCCACAAGCCATCCGAGCACAGCAGGAACACGTCACCCGCCGCCAGCCCGCTGTGGTGGCCGACCGTGATGAAGGGATCCTTGCGGGTATTCCCCAGCACGTTCAGCAGCAGCTTGGACTTGCGGTGGTTCCTGGCCGCGTCCGGCGGCAGGCGGTCGCTCGACACCAGGTGCTCGACATAGGCGGCGTCGCCCGTACGCGCCTGGCAGGTGCTGTCGTGGAAGCGGTACAGGCGCGAATCGCCGACATGGGCCCAGACCGCGTCGCCGTGCGGGCTCAGCACCAGGCCGACGAAGCTGGCATGGGCCTCTGCCTGCGTGGTGACGGCGTTCATACGCATGACCAGGTGGGTTTCCTGCACTATGTCGCGCAACAATTGCTCGAGCCGCTCGATGGTCGGATGGTCGCCCGGCTTGAAGTCGTCGAACACTTGCTTTGCCGTGTGCAGCACCTGTTCCGATCCGGCCACGCCGGCCATGCCGTCGGACAGGACCGCCAGCACGTAGCCGGGCGCGCGGGCCCCGTTCATCAAGGCAACCCGGTCGTTCTGTTGCGGGCGGTTGCCAAGGTGCTGGGCGGTTCCCGCTTCTATCTTGTATGCATTCATAAACGTGGCTTTCCGAGACCGGCTTGCCGAACTTTGTTGGCGGCAACGTCGGGGTAGATTAAACTATGCACTGGTTTGCCCTCGTGTTGCAAGCCATAACGATAGCGAAGGCCTCCGCAGCAGCCCGCCATCCTCCCACCCGTATTTACTCAACCGCCCGGAATTGCCTACCATGATCGACGTCCAGGAGATCCAGCGCCGCATTATTGAGCTCGATGTGGAACATCGCGACCTCGACGCCGTCATCGACATGCTGATCCGCGACGGCCATGCCGACCAGCTGCAGCTGCGCCGCCTGAAGAAGCGCAAACTGCAACTCAAGGACCACATTACGCTGCTGAAGATGCAGCTGGTACCGGACGTTCCAGCATGACGGGGCGACCCGTGTATTCATCCAGTTAGTCAGCGTCCCGTTTTCGATTCCTCATCACTTTGACCGATCATCTCCCCGTGCCCGGCATCGCCCAAGGCGAGCCAGATTCTTCTTCGCAAGCCGCGCAAACGCCCGACCAGTTGCCCGAACTGATGGGCGGGCAGGCGCCCGGTAAATACGACGAGGAAGTCGACCGCATCTTCGGTGCGGGCGGCCCGCTCGCGCCCGCCGTCGGCACCTTCAAGCCACGCCAGTCGCAGACCGAGATGGCGAAAGCGATCGCCGACGCCATCGGCAAGCAGGCGACCCTGATTGCCGAAGCCGGCACCGGCACCGGCAAGACCTTCGCCTACCTGGTGCCCGCGCTGCTGTGGGGCGGCAAGACCATCGTCTCGACCGGCACCAAGAACTTGCAGGATCAATTGTTCTCGCGCGATATCCCAACCGTGCGCAATGCCTTGCGCGCGCCGGTCTCCGTTGCCCTGCTGAAGGGCCGCTCGAACTATGTCTGCCATTTCAACCTGGAACGCACGCTGTCGAATGGGCGCCTGACCTCGCGCGACGACGTCGGCCACTTGCGCGAAATCTCGCGCTTCATCAAGATGACCACTTCCGGCGACAAGGCGGAATTGACCAAGGTTCCGGAAACCGCTTCCGTGTGGAACCTGGTGACCTCGACGCGCGAAAACTGCGTCGGCCAGGAATGCCAGTATTACCAGGACTGTTTCGTGATGAAGGCGCGCCGCGAAGCCCAGCAGGCCGACGTGGTGGTGGTCAACCATCACGTGTTCTTCGCCGACGTCGCCCTGAAAGAGGGCGGCATGGGCGAGCTGCTGCCCTCGGCCAACACCATCATCTTCGACGAAGCGCACCAGTTGCCGGAAGTGGCGACCATGTTCTTCGGCACCTCGGTATCGACCTCGCAAGTGCTGGAACTGTGCCGCGACGTGCTGGCCGAAGGCCTGGCGCACGCGCGCGGCAGCCCCGACTGGGCCAAGGTCGTCATGGTGGTGGAAAAGGCGGCGCGCGACCTGCGCCTGACTTTCCCGGAAGGCAGCACCCGCCTGTCCTTGCCACAATTGCCGCCGAGCTCGAGCTTCTTCCCGGCGCTGGAAACCCTGAAGACCGAGCTGGAAGGCCTGGTCGACGTGCTCGAAGAAAATGCCGAGCGCGCCGAGACGCTGGAACAGTGCCGCGTGCGCGCCGTCGAGTTGCTGGAACAATACAAGTCCTGGAAGAGCGAACCGAAGAAAGGCAAGGAAATCGCCGGCGACGACGCCGTGTTGTGGGTCGAAGCCTTTGCCTCGGCGCTGCAATTGCACAAGACGCCGCTGTCGATCGCGCCGATCTTCGCCGGCCAGCGCGCCGGCACGCCGCGCAGCTGGATCTTCACCTCGGCCACGCTGGCGGTGAAGAACGACTTCAAGCATTTCAGCGCCCAGCTCGGCATGACCGGCGAGCCGGCCTACAGCTGGCCCAGCCCCTTCGATTACCAGCAGCAAGGCATCCTGTACGTGCCGACCGGCCTGCCGGAACCGAACACCATGGGCTATACCGACGCCGTGGTCGACATGGCGCTGCCCGTTATCGAAGCCGCCGGCGGACGCTGCTTCTTCCTGTGCACTACCCTGCGTGCGGTGAACCGCGTGGCCGAGCGCCTGCGCGACGAGTTCGCCGCGCGCGGCCTCGACTTCCCCCTTTTCGTGCAGGGCGAACGCGGCCGCACCGAACTGCTGAATTCCTTCCGCAGCGCCGGCAACGCCGTGCTGGTCGGCAGCCAGAGTTTCTGGGAAGGCATCGACGTGCGCGGCGAAGCGCTGTCGCTGGTCATCATCGACAAGCTGCCCTTCGCGCCGCCGGACGACCCGGTGCTGGCCGCGCGCATCGAGGTGATGGAAAAGAAGGGCATGAACGGCTTTGTCCATCACACCTTGCCGGAAGCCATCATCAACCTGAAGCAGGGCGCCGGCCGCCTGATCCGCGACGTCGACGACCGCGGCGTGCTGATGCTGTGCGACCCGCGCATCATCAGCAAGCCCTATGGCAAGCGGATCTGGCAGAGCTTGCCGCCATTCAGGCGGACGCGGCTGCAGGCGGATGTGATCGATTTCTTCCGACAGGGGCCCGAGCCCGGCTCTGATTCCAAGGAACCCTGACGCCGGCTTTCAGCCAAATAATTTGCTACCGCCAACAACTCCAGGGTCGGAGCCCCTGAAAAGAAAAACCGGGCTCTGACCCCTGCGATGGCGACCCCTGCGACGGCGCAAGATGCACCATGGGTGACTTGCTAAAGTCACCAGGTCCTGGCCTGCGGCTGACACCGGCAGGCAAACCTAAGGGGGTGCAATGGCAATTCGTTACGGCTGCTTTTTCAGCTATGCCCATGGCCGGCACGAGCTCATGCAGCGCTTCAAGGCCACGCTGGCGGATGCCCTGCGCTGTTATCTCGAGCCTTATTTCGACAACGAAGACGAGCTCTTCGTCGATGTCGAGCAACTCGGCGGCGGCGACGATCTCGACTGCAAGATCGCCCGCGCAATGTGCGAGAGCGTGTGCATGGTCCTCATCTACACGCCGAAATACGAAGCCCATGTCTATACGCGGCGCGAATACGCCGCCATGCGCCAGCTCGAAGCCGAGCGCAGCAAGTGGTACACGCTTCCCAGCAGGCTGATCATCCCGGTCATCATGACCCAGCACCCGGAAGGGCTGCCGTCCCAGATCACCGATTCCTTTTACGTCGATTTCTCGCGTTACACCATGGCCACGGCCGACCTCAAGTCGAATCCGGACTTCCTCCCGGACATCGACCGCATGGTCAAGCGCATCGTCACGCATTATCACTATCAGAAAAAAAGCATGCCGGCTGCGTACGACTGCAACCAATTCGTGCTCCCTGATGTCCCACCTCCCTGGCGCGAGAGTCCGGATCCAACCTTTCCAAAAAAATGAGGAGCCTTATGGAAACCAACCGCATCACCGGTACAACGGCCGCAGGAACGCCGGCCCGGACCGGCGAGGTGACGACGTTTTATTGCTACGACAGCGCCGCCGTGCGCAGCCAGGCGCTCGCGCATGCCGGCTGGCTGCTGGCCGGGCGCGCGCGCGCGAAAACGCCGGTGTTGATGATCGACTGGGACCTCGAGGGCCCAGGCCTGCACCATTATTTCTCCCGAGCGCAAGCCGGCGGTGCCCAGTCGGGCGCGTCGGCGACCCGGGTCGGCGTGCTCGAATTCTTCGAAGCCTGCCGCGACCGCCTGCGGGCGCCGGGCCGCGCCTTCGGCGACGATACCGAGGCGCTGGCGGCGCACGTGCTCGACGACATCGACTGGGATGCCCACATCGAACGCGTGGACGACGGCCGTCCACTGTACCTGATGCGCGCCGGCCGCTTCGACGACAGTTATGGCGAACGCGCTGACCGGCTCGACTGGGATGCGCTGTTCTGCGCCTGCCCGGCACTGTTCCGCAGCTTCGCGGCGCAGCTGAAGCACCGCTTTGCCCACGTGCTGATCGATTGCCGCAGCGGCCGCTCGGCGGCCACCAGCGTCTGCACCGCGCTGCTGGCGGACAAGATGGTCGGCCTGTTCACGCCCGACCCGCGCAGCCTCGACGGCTTGCAGGGCGTGGTCTCGCGCGCCCTCGATTACCGCTGCAGCCATGAGGACGAGCAGCGTCCGCTGCTGGTCTACCCGCTGCCCAGTCCGGTCGACGCGGCCGCCGAGGCGCGCCTGCGCTGGCGCTACGGCGATCCGCAGCAGGCGGCCGAGGCCTATCAGCCGGTGCTGGAAAACCTGTTGAGCGCCTCCTACGGCGTGTCCGGCGTATCGCTCGACAGCTATCTCGACGAAGTGCAGTTGCCGCAGTCCGTCATGACCGGCATGATGCCGCCCGTCGGGCGGGCGCCCACGTCTTGCGGGCGGCTGGGGCCGGTGCGCAGCATCGAAGCCCTGCTCGAATGGCTGGAACCGGGGCATTTCCCGTGGCGGCCTTTGCCCGAAGTGCGCCTGCTGCAGGCGGTCGAAGCGCTGCGCGAGCGCGCCGCCGACCCCCAGGCCCCGGCCCTGGTGCGCGAGTTGGCCCGGCTCGGGCAATCCTATCTCGGGCAGCAGGGCGAGCTGGAAGCGGCGCGCCGGATCGAACAGCACGTGATCGCGCTGGAGGAGGGCTTGCACGCGATGGAGGAAGGCAAGCGCGGCCATCTGGGCCTGCGCCGCGCCGGCGAGCCCGGCAGTGCGAGCGGCAACGTCAACGACGCGCTCGATGACAAGTTGTCGCACTTGCAAGAGTTGATCGACAAGCGCAGTCCGCGCGAGGCGCGCGCCCTAGCCGACAGCCTGCGCAGCACGATTTTGCGGCCGAGTGTGGCGCATCCGCTACGGCGGCGCGGTGCGGCGATGATCAAGCAAGTCTATCTGCAGGAAGGCGACAAGGACGCCTTGCTGGCATTCACCCAGGACGAGGTGCATTCGCTCGAAGGGGCGCTGATCCAGGCCGCCGTCGGGCAGCCGCTGGTACCCGGTTGAGCAATAAATGTGCAGCGGGGGTGGCCGTTCCGGGGGTTGCTTCAGGTAAAATCCCCGTATGCGTATCCTTATCAGTAACGACGACGGCTATCTCGCCCCCGGCATCAACGCCCTGGCCGAAGCGCTCGCGACGGTTGCCGACATTGTGGTGGTCGCACCCGACAGCAACCGCTCGGGCGCGTCCAACTCCTTGTCGCTGGACCGTCCGCTGTCCGTGACCAAGGCTGCAAACGGTTTTTATTTCGTCAACGGCACCCCGACCGACTGCGTCCACATTGCGTTGACGGGGATGCTCGACGCGCGCTTCGACCTGGTCGTTTCCGGCATCAACAATGGCCAGAACATGGGTGACGACACCCTGTACTCGGGCACGGTCGCGGCTGCGACCGAGGCTTATCTGTTTGGCATCCCGGCCATCGCCTTTTCGCAAGTGCATTCCGGCTGGGCCGATGTGGAGTCCGCCGCCAGGGTCGCGCGCGACATCGTGCTGCGCCGCTTCGACCAGGTCGAGGCGCCTTTCCTGCTGAACGTGAACATCCCGAACCTGCCCTACGAGCAGATGGGGCCGCTTACCGCGACCCGCCTCGGCCGGCGCCACCAGTCGGAACCCGTAATTCGCAGCCAGGATCCGCGCGGCCGCGAAATCTTCTGGATCGGCGCGCCCGGCGCCTGCCGCGACGCCGGCGAAGGCACGGATTTCCATGCAACTGCCCAGGGGCAGGTGTCGATCACGCCGCTGCAGGTCGACCTGACCCACCGCGAGCAGTTGCAATTGTTGCGGAGCAGCCTGGGATGAGCCCATCATGAGTGAAAAGCGCAGCAATTTCCCCTTGCCGCTGTCCTCGGTGACAGGTTCCGGTACGCGCAAACCGGCCGAGCGGGCGCCGATCGCCACCCCGCAGACGGCGACCCAGAACGCGCGCAGCAACAGCCAGGTGCCCGGCGCCGCGCGCGCGCCGGCACAGCCGGTCCCGGGCCAGGCCGGGCCAGCCAAGGCCCAGTCCCCGGCGCCGACCCAGACGGCATTGCCGCGTTCCGACCTGATGGCCACCGAAGCGCCGCGCCGCGCCATGGCCCAGCGCGTGGCGCGCCAGGGCGTCAAGGACCCGCAAGTCCTGAGCGCGCTGGAAACCGTGCCACGTCACATGTTCCTGGAGCCGGCCATGTCGGCCCAGGCTTATGCCGACATCTCGCTGCCGATCGGCCACAACCAGACGATTTCCCAGCCCTACATCGTGGCGCGCATGATCGAGTTGCTGAGGGGCAGGGGCCATCCGCTGCGCCGTGTGCTCGAGATCGGAACCGGCTGCGGCTACCAGGCCGCAGTCCTGTCCTGCGTGGCACAGGAGGTATATTCGATCGAGCGCATCAAGCCGCTGCACGAGCTGGCCAAGGCCAATCTGCGACCCTTGCGTATCGCCAATCTGCGTTTGCAGTACGGAGATGGTATGCTAGGGCTGCCGCAGGTGGCGCCTTTCGACGCCATCATCCTTGCTGCGGCCGGACTCGAGGTGCCACGCGCACTGCTCGAGCAGATGGCCATCGGCGCCCGACTGGTGGCGCCGCTTGGCGCCCAGGTCCAGCACCTGCAGCGCATCATCCGCACCGGCACGTCGGAATGGACCAGCGAAACGCTGGAGACCTGCCATTTCGTCCCGCTGCGACCAGGCACGGCCTGAGCATGCCAGAATGTAGTAACAGACACAGAGAGAATGAAACCAACACCCCGCTTAGCCCTGCTGACGATTTCCCTGGGCATGCTTTCCGCATGCAGCACCCCGACCCGCCATGCCCCCGTCGTCGACCGCCCGACGGCTTCCGCGTCGAACTACCGTCCGTATCGTGCCGCCCAGGCCCAGGCCCCGGCGCCGCTGGCCGCATCCGACGACCATGTTGACGCCAAAGGCTCGTACACCGTGCGCCGCGGCGACACCCTGTTGCGCATCGCCTTCGACCATGGCCAGAACTACCGTGACCTGGTGACCTGGAACAACCTGCGCGACCCGGACGACATCAAGGTCGGCCAGGTGCTGCGCGTGGCCCCGCTCGAGCGCGGCGGCAACGGGAATGGCAACGCCGGCAGCACCGCGATGGTGACCTCGCCGATCACCATGCCGGGCGCCGACAAGCCGGCCCCGATCCCGAAAAAGACCGCGCCGCGCGGCGACAAGAAACCGTACAGCGAAACGACCCTGGCCGAGGCCGACAAGGACGACGCCCCGAATCCGAAGGCGGTCGAGCGCCCTGCATCCGGTACTTTGGCGGCGGGCAGCACCGTCACCGCCAGCGACGACGAAAAGCTGAGCTGGATGTGGCCGTCGGACGGCCGCATCATCGCAACCTTTGACGAAGGCAAGAACAAGGGCATCGACATCGCGGGCAAGCTCGGCCAGCAAGTGATGGCCGCCGGTTCCGGAAAGGTGATGTACGCCGGCAGCGGCATCCGCGGATATGGTAATCTCGTAATCGTCAAACACAGCAACAGCCTGTTGTCGGCTTATGCCCATAACCGTTCGATCCTGGTCAAGGAAGGTCAGAATGTGACCAAGGGCCAGGCGATCGCGGAAATGGGCAATTCGGATGCCGACACGGTCAAACTGCATTTCGAGATACGCCAGCAGGGCAAGCCGGTCGATCCGTCGAAGTTCCTGCCCAGTCGCTAGTGAGGCCCAATGACGCTGCCGCCCGATCCGCTGGACAACGATACATCGGATGATGTGCCGGATGGGGCGCTGGATGACGGCGAACCCGGGGTGGATGGCGTCGACCAGGGCGAGATGTTGCCCGATCGGGGCACCGGCGGCAACGGCGAGGGCGTCGACGAGCTCAAGAGCGTACTCCAGGCCGAGCTCTCCACCGACACCACCCAGCATTACCTAAACCGCATCGGCACCAAGCCGCTACTCGGCGCCGAGCAGGAAGTGCAGGTGGCGACCCGGGCCAAGGCCGGCGATTTCGCCGCGCGCCAAAAAATGATCGAGCACAATCTGCGGCTCGTGGTCTCGATCGCCAAGCACTACATCAACCGCGGCGTCGTGCTGCTTGACCTCATCGAAGAAGGCAACATCGGCCTGATGCGCGCCATCGACAAGTTCGAACCCGAGCGCGGTTTCCGTTTTTCCACCTACGCCACCTGGTGGATCCGCCAGAGCATCGAGCGCGCGATCATGAACCAGGCGCGCACCGTGCGCCTGCCGGTGCACATGGTGCGCGAGCTGAACCAGATCCTGCGCGCCAAATACCACCTCGAAGCCCAGCACCACGACGGCAAGGAAGCCAGCGCCGAAGACATCGCCAGCCTGGTCGGGCGTCCGGTGGAAGAGGTGCAGGACATCCTGGCGCTGTCCGAACACGCGACTTCGCTCGATGCCCCGCTCGACAACGATCCGCAAAGCAGCCTGATGGACATGCTGCCCGACGACGGCGACGTCAGCCCGGACGCCCAGGCCGAGCAGCACGAAATGAGCTTGTTGGTGCGCGACTGGCTGCAAAAGCTGCCCGACAAACAGCGCGTGGTCGTCATGCGCCGCTTCGGCCTCGACAACGACGACCCGGCCACGCTCGAGACCCTGGCCGAAGAGATGGGCGTGACGCGCGAACGGGTGCGCCAGATCCAGCAGGAAGCCCTGGTCAAGCTGAAACGGACCATGGCTGCCCGTGGCGTCATGCGCGATTCCTTGCTATGATGCCCGCCGGGCCGTTTGCGGCCCGTTTTTCTTTTTGAATTCGCGACGGCGCTAAACGACGCTTTGTTGTGCGGTTCATCGGCGTTTGTCTTCCTGTTTGCTTTCTTCTATATCCATGCAAGAAACCTTCATCAACATCAAATCCCTCGACATGGACGCGCGCGGCGTCGGCCACCTGGAGAACGAGGACGGCTCGCCGGGCAAGGTGATCTTCGTCGAGGGTGCGCTGCCGGGCGAGCGCGTCAGTTTCGAGAGCACGCGCAAGAAGAAGAACTGGGAAGCGGGCCGCATGCTTACTCTGCAAAAGGCGACCTCGATGCGCGTCGAGCCGAAGTGCGAGCACTTCGGGCATTGCGGCGGCTGCTCGATGCAGCACCTGGAACCGACGGCCCAGGTGGCGATGAAGCAGCGCGTGCTGGAAGATAACCTGTGGCACATCGGCAAGACCAAGGCCGAAAACATCCTGCGCCCGATGTACGGCCCAACCTGGGGCTATCGTTACCGCGCGCGCCTGTCGGTGCGTCATGTGCCCAAGAAGGGCGGCATGCTGGTCGGCTTCCACGAGCGCCATTCTTCCTATGTGGCCGACATGAGCAACTGCTACATCGTGCCGCCGCACGTGGCGAAGATGCTGGTGCCGCTGCGCGAGCTGGTGAGCGCGCTCTCGATCTACCAGCACGTGCCGCAGATCGAGCTGGCCGTTGGCGAGGAAAGCACCGTGATGGTGCTGCGCATCATGGCGCCCCTGAGCCGGGCCGACGAGGTGCTGGTGAAGGCCTTTGCCGACCAATGGAGCATCGAGTGGTGGCTGCAGCCCAAGGGGCCGGACAGCGCCTATCCCTACTATCCGAACAAGACCGAACTGTATTACACGCTGCCGGAATTCGGCATCCGCATGCCGTTCAAGCCGACCGATTTCACCCAGGTGAACCACCAGATCAACCGGCTGCTGGTGGCCAAGGCGCTGCGCCTGCTGGAAGTGGAAAAGACTGATCGTGTGGCCGATCTGTTCTGCGGCCTGGGCAACTTCACGCTGCCGCTGGCGACCCAGGCGCGCGAAGTCGTCGGCATCGAGGGCAGTACCGCGCTGACCACGCGTGCGCTGGAAAACGCGCGCGCCAACGGTTTGTCCGATAAAACCAGCTTCTCGACGCGCAACCTGTTCGAGATCACCAGGGACGACCTGATCGCCCTCGGCAAGTTCGACCGCATGCTGATCGACCCGCCGCGCGACGGTGCCGTGGCCTTGGCTGCGGCGCTGGCCGAACTGCGCCTGACGCATCCGGAGCTGCTGCCCAGGCGCATCGTCTACGTGTCCTGCGGCCCGGCCACGCTGGCGCGCGACACCGGCATCCTGACGCACCGCGCCGGGTACAAGCTGAGCAAGGCGGGGGTAGCGAACATGTTCCCGCATACCTCGCATGTGGAGTCGATCGCGGTGTTCGACCTGGTGGAGGATTTCCAGCCGCAGGAGTTTGTGGCGCCGGAGGTGCGGGAGCAGGGTGGTCAGGAAGCCTGAGCTTCTGTAGACAGCCCGCCCGCAACGTCGTCCCCGCCTTCGCGGGACGACGTTTATGTATGCCCTACCGGGCGTGCTGCGCCAGCACCCCGAACAAACCCGCCGGATCCACCGGTTTCACAAAATAGTGATCGAACCCGGCCCCGTCGGCCCCGCCCTGGTCCGATTGCCGTCCATACCCCGTGATCGCCACCAGCAGCGCCTCCTGCGCGCCGGGCAGCTTGCGCAGGTGGCGGGCCAGTTCGTAGCCGCTCATGCCGGGCAGGCCGATGTCGAGCAGGAAGCCGTCGTAGGATAGCTGGGCGACGCGGGCCAGCGCGTCGTGCGGGTCGTGCACCACCGTCACCGCGTGGCCGCCGGATTCCAGCAGCAGGCCCAGGGTCAGGGCCGCGTCCACGTTGTCGTCCACCAGCATCAGGTTCAGGCGGCCGCGGCCATCCTGTGCCGTGGCGGCGGGCGGGGTGTCGAAGATGTCGCCGTGCGCCTGGCCGCGCTGCAGGCGCGGCAGGCGCAGGGTGAATTCGCTGCCCTGGTCGCGGCCGCCGCTGGTGACGGTGACCATGCCGCCATGCAGCTCGACCAGGCTCTTGACCAGCGCCAGGCCCAGGCCCAGCCCGCCCTGGGCGCGGTCGGGCGTGCGTTCGGCCTGCGAGAACAGATCGAACACGGTCGGCAGCAGCTCGGCCGCGATGCCGATGCCGCTGTCCGCCACACTGATCAGCACCTGCTCTCGGGTCAGGTCCATCCGGATCGCGAGGCGGCCGTTTTCCGGCGTGTACTTGGCGGCGTTATTCAGCATGTTGGCCAGCACCTGCACCAGGCGCTTGTAATCGCCCTGCATCAACGCCGCTTCGCCCTCCGGCGGCATCTGCAGGCTCAGCTGGTGCCGGCGCGCCTCGATCAGCGGACGCACCTGCTCGACGGCGTCGGCGATCACGCTGCGCAGGTCGATCTCGTCGCGTCCCAGCACCACCAGGCCGCGCGTGACGCGCGAGACATCCAGCAGGTCGTCGATCAGGCCGGTCATGTGAGTCACCTGGCGCGCGATGATGGCGCTGGTGCGTTCGATGCGCGCCGTGTCCGGCGTGCCCATGTTGAGCAGCTGGGCGGCGGCCGAGATCGGCGCCAGCGGGTTGCGCAGCTCGTGCGCCAGCATGGCCAGGAACTCGTCCTTGCGGCGGTCGGCGAGGCGCAGCGCTTCTTCGGCGCGCACGCGCTCGACCGCGCTCCAGGAGCGCTCGGCCACGTCCTCGATCAGGCGCACGATGTCGGCACTCCACACGCGCGGCAGGTTGTCGTGGATGAACAGGCAGGCCGTGAGCCCGCCGTTGCGGGTGATCGGCACCACCACGCCGGAGCGCACCTGCAGCGACGCGTAGTTCGGCCAGATGTCGGGGCCGGTGGTGCGGGTGTCGCGTTGCAGATCGCCCGAGACCCAGGTGCCGTGCGCCAGCGCGGCGAAGTTGGCGCTGCCGAACAGCGAGACCGGGAAGGTGCCACTGAGCTCGGCCACGATGCCGTCGGTGTAGTTCGAGTGGAAGGTGACCAGGCCCTTGTCGGCGTCGTAGTCGCCGTACAGCACGCGGCTGACCTGCAGGAAGCGGCCCAGCATGGCGCCGGTCTCGGCGAAGATGCGCGTTGGATCGTCCAGGCGGCGCAGCACGTCGGACAGCTCGAGGCGGAACTCGTTCATGTCGAGCAGCGTGGTCTGGCGCGCCACGGCGTCGCGCAGCGCCTGTTCGGCGCGCACGCGATCCAGCGCTTCCCAGCTGCGCTCGGCGATGTCGGCGGCGACGCGCTGGGCTTCCTCGTCCCACTCGCGCGGCGTATCGCTGTAGCCGACCAGCGCCGCCTTCAGTTCGTTGCGCCGCACCCGCGGCAGCGCCAGCAGCGCGCGCGCGCCCGCGGCGGCATAACGCGGGCCGCGCCCGGGCAGGCGCGCGTCGGATCCGGTGTCGTTGACGGCGAGCGGGGCGCCGGTGCGCAGCAGGGCCAGCGTGGACTTGCCAAAGTCGTCCAGGCGCGCATGGCGGCCCGCCATCGGCGCTGCGCCGTGCGCGCTTCTTGTCCAGTCATGGATCACCTCGAAGCTGCCATCCTCTTCGTCGGCCTCGACGTAGCAGGCGTTGTCGAGCTGCAGGTATTTGCCGATCAGGGCGCAGGCGGTCTCGATGATGTCGGAGGGATGGTGCAGGCGGCGCAGCGTGTCGACCACCTGCAACTGCAGCGCGTGGCGCCGTTCGAGCTGCACGCGCTGGGTGGTTTCGCTGGTCACGCACAGCACGCCGCGCACGGCGCCGTGGTCGTCGCGCAGTGGCGAATAGGCCAGGGTGAACCAGCCCGTGACCGCGCGGCCGTCGCGCCAGACCGGGCAGGGCACGTCTTCGCCATAGGTCGGATGGCCGCCCAGCGCGCGTTCGATCAGGGGTTTGACGCCGGGCCACATGTCGGGCAGTACGTCGGCCAGCGGCCGGCCGAGCGCCTGCGGGTGGCGGTCGTCGAGCAGGGTCGCGAAGGCGGCGTTGTACAGGAAAATCAGCTGCGGGCCCCAGACCACGTACATCGGAAATTCCGATTCGAGGATCAGGCTGGCGGCATTGCGCAGCGTCGGACTCCAGCAGGCGGGCGGACCGATGGTGCAGTCCGACCAGTCATGGGTGTGGTAGCCGGCCCGGATGGCACCGGTACTGCCGAGAAAGTGAAAAGCGCGGGTCGCAGCTTCCATAGCTGATCGCTCCGTGGCCGAAAAAGTCATTGTATTCTCAAATGCACGTTTCGGAAGGCAGACGGCCAAATATTCATTTGCCAGACAAGACACACCGATGCCGCCCGAGGAGTAAAACCTGCCCCGGGCGGGCGGTCGGTGATGAAGACATGTCCGGCATCATGAAAGCATGATCAGCATATCGGCATGCCGATCATGCCACGGTTTCAGAACTTTGCGCGCACGCCGAACACGATATTCCGGCCCGGCAGCGGCGAAATATCCTTGAGCAGCGAGGTCGACAGGCGGATGTCCTGGTTCAGCAGGTTTTTCGCCAGCACAAAATAGCTCAGGTCCATGGCCTGCAGGTGCTGGGTGTAGGAGACGTTGGCGTCGACCAGGTTGTAGGACGGCGTCGGCGTGCTCTCGAACGCGGCCAGGCGTTCCTGGCCGCGCGCATGCGTCCAGTCGAGGTTCGCGCGCCAGTCTGCCTGGCGGTAGCCGAGCGAGGCGCCGATACGGTCGGCCGGCTGCAGCGGCAGGTTGCCGGCATCGTCCAGGTAGCCGCGCGACGTGTCCGCGAACACCCGTCCGTTCCAGCCCATGCCGAGCTGGTTCCAGGTAATTTCGCCTTCCGCGCCCTGGATGTGCGCCCGGGACTGCTCGAACAGACGCTGGCGGAATTCACCGCCCGGGTTGCCGTCGCCATCGAAAGAGGCGTCGGTGATATGGCCGTAGATGAAATTGTCGACGTTGTTACGATAGGCGTTCAGGCGCCAGCGCACCAGGCCCGCCGTCTTCTGCAGGGTCAGCTCGAGGTTGCGCGAGATTTCCTTGTGCAGCTCAGGGTCGCCGACGTCGAAGGTCAGGGTGGCGTCGTGCGGGCCGCCCGAGTACAGTTCCTCGGTCCCTGGTGCACGCTGGGCATAGGAAAGGGTAGCGCCGGCGGCATAGCCCGGCGTGAACGGCCATTGGGCGCCGATCGAGCCCGAGCCGAGGTCGAACTTGCGCTCGAGGTTGCCGACCGGCTTGCGCTCGACCGCTTCGTAGCGCACGCCGGCGTTCCAGCGCAGCGGGCCCTGCATCCATTCCTCGACCAGGAAGGCGGCCTGCGAAGTCGAGTGCGTGGACGGCACGGTGTCCGGACCGCCCTCCGCCGACAACGCCGAGAAGTGGGTGTTTTCGGTCTGGATGCCGAAGGTGCCGTGCAGACCCAGCGCCGTCAGCGGCTTGTGCGTGAGCTCGATGCGCGATTCGAAGGATTTGTTGGTGAACAGGGTTGCCGGCACGCCGTCGTCGAGTTCGGCATGGTGATAGTCGGTGTAACCGGCCTTGACGCGCGCGCTCTCGAAGCCGGCCATCGGCGTCTTCACCATGCTGTCGAAGTCGTAGCGGTTCTGGCGCTGGGCTATGTGCGAGCCCTCGTCGGTCGGAATGCCGTAAAAGTTGCTCAGGTGCGAAGCCGACAGGCCGGCATAGCCCCAGTCGTCGACGTAGGACCCGCCGAGCCCGATGTTGCGCTCCTTGGTGTCGGTGTTCGGCAGGCGGTTGACGCTGGAGGCCGGGTCGTTCAGCACGCGCTCGCCCGGAATCTTGTAATCGTCGGTATTGCGCATGTTGCCGTCGAGGTGAAGGCCGAACTTGCCGACCGAACCATCCAGGGTGCCGGACACGTTCTTGCCATCGTCGACCGTGCTGTAGCGGCTTTCGACCTGGCCGGTGAGCTTGGGTTCGAGCGCGGTCGGGATGCGTTCGTTGACGACGTTGACCAGGCCGCCGATGGCACCCGAGCCGTACAGCAGTGCGGCCGGGCCGCGCAGGATCTCGATCTGGCGCGCCACCGCGCCTTCGGAAGCCACCGCGTGGTCGTTCGACAGGCCGGACACGTCCGAGGTCGCCATGCCGTTTTCCAGCATTTTCACGCGCGAACCTTCCATGCCGCGGATGATCGGGCGCGAGGCGCCGGCACCGAAGGCCGAAGCCGAGACGCCGAGTTCGCCCTGCAGGGTTTCCCCCAGCGAGCTGCCGACCTTGTCGCGCAACTCGTCGCCGGCCAGCACCTTGGCCGGCGTCAGGATCTGGTCGCCTTCCGTGCTGCGCAGCGGATTGGCGGTCACGACGACCTGCTGGACCTTGCCTTCGCTGACGGTCTGGGGCGCCGCATTGGCAACATCAGCGGCAACATCAGCGGCCGCGCTGGCGGCGAAAGCGAAGGGTTGATAGGCGAGCAGGATCGCGCTGGCGAGCAGCGTGCGTTGAATCTTCATGTTGTAAAACCTCGAGCAAATAGATAACAGCGGGATAACCGGCCGCGCCGCCGGCGTCATGCGGGCAGCGTGGACAAGCAAACGGACAAATGGAATGCAGGGTTATCAGGCTCGGGGTGGACCGCGCGGCTGGAAAGCGCACTCGGTCAGCAGGCAGATGCCCGGGGTGGGCGGCAGGGCAGGGGCGGCATACGCCAGCTCGGCCGGGATGAAGCGGCGGATCGGCGTCGGCAGCGCGAAGGCGACCTGGGCACTGGCGGCGCACTGGCCGCACAAGTCGTGCAGGCCGGGCTTTTGCGGCTTGCCCTCGCGACTCTCGTCGGCCTGCTGCGCCAGCGTTTCGCGGAACTCGGACCAGTGCGTATAGCCGTGACCGAGCGACAACTGCTGCGATACGAGCAGCAGGAGCGACAGCAACAGATGGACAAGACTACGCGGCATCGGGAACGGGAGACGGGGTACGCGGCTATTCTACGCAGGATGGTTGGATTCTGACAATAAATAAAAAAGCCGGCCCGCAGGCCGGCTCTCTCATAAGCGTCCGGGCAGCTCAGTCCCGATTACCGAAACCGATACCCAGCAACTGCAGCAGCGCCGTGAACACGTTGTAGATGTCGAGGTAGATCGACAGCGTGGCCGAGATGTAGTTGGTCTCGCCGCCGTTCACGATGCGCTGCACGTCGAACAGCATCCAGGCCGAGAAGATGCCCACCGCCATGACCAGCACGACCAGGTGCAGCGCCGACAGGTGCAGGAAGATGTTGGCGACCGAAGCCAGGATCAGCACGATGGTACCGGCGAACAGCCAGCTGCCCATGCCCGAGAAATCGCGCTTGGAGACGGTGGCGATGGTCGCCATTGCCGCGAACACGGCCGAGGTGCCGGCGAAGGCACCCATGATCAGGGCAGGGCCATTGGCGAAGCCGAGCGTGTAGCGCAGCAGCGGAGCCAGCATCAGGCCCATGAAGAAGGTGAAGCCGAGCAGCACCGGCACGCCGGCGGCCGAGTTCTTGGTCTTCTCGATCGCGAAGATGAAGCCGAAGGCGATGGCGAGGAACAGGATCAGGCCGAAGCCGCCGGTCAGCATCGGCAGCGCGGTGGTGACGCCGATGTAGGCGCCGAACACCGTCGGGATCATCGACAGTGCCAGCAACCAGTAGGTGTTGCGGATGACGCGGTTGCGCGAGGCCGAAGCGGCGACGCTACCGTAATTTTTCTGCAGGCTGGGAATCATGATGCCTCCGTTGGAAGATTCGCTTTGCACCCCATATGGGGACTGGACCCCGCAGCACCAGAGGCATGGACAAACCGTTAAGGCTGGCCTAAGCATTGGTGTTGCCGGAGTATTTACCTGCATACTCTATCATCTCGGATGGAAGCATTGCAATATCGGTCAAGCAGTCGAACTATGCTAAAATAGAAGGTTGATTGAGTCCTCAATTCAAGTTTAAACCATTCTTTTTATTGGAGTTTTACATGGCAATCGAACGCACCCTGTCGATCATCAAACCTGACGCCGTCGCCAAGAACGTGATCGGTCAAATCTACAGCCGCTTCGAAGGTGCTGGCCTGAAGATCGTCGCTGCCCGCATGGCGCAACTGTCGCAAGCCGAAGCCGAAGGCTTCTACGCCGTGCACGCCGCACGTCCGTTCTTCAAGGACCTGGTGAACTTCATGGTCTCGGGTCCGGTCATGATCCAGGTGCTGGAAGGCGAAAACGCGATTGCCAAACACCGCGACCTGATGGGCGCAACCGATCCGAAGAAGGCCGAGCCGGGCACCATCCGCGCCGACTTCGCCGACTCGATCGACGCGAACGCCGTGCACGGTTCGGACGCTGCCGAAACCGCAGCCGTCGAAATCGCCTACTACTTCCCGGCCCTGAACGTCTACAGCCGCTAATTTACAGGGTGGGCGCGGCCGACCTGGTCACCCGTGCCCACCCGTGCGTAAAGTTTCGTAGCAAATTTTTTTGGTTAAGCAGCCCGCGCTGACTTAACATCGCGGTATCCCCCGCTCGCCCATGCTCGCAGAGCCCGGCGGGCGGGACTTATTTTGAAGAATCAGGATTTGAAAAATGGCAACTCTTACCAACCTGCTGGACTTCGATCCCGCGCAGCTCGTCGCCTACTGCGCCGAGTTGGGGGAGAAGCCATTCCGTGCGAAACAGCTGCAGCGCTGGATCCACCAGTTCGGCGCGGCGAATTTCGACGACATGACCGACCTGGCCAAGTCGCTGCGCGAAAAGCTCAAGACCCGTGCCGAGGTGCGCGGACCCAGCATCATCAGCGACAACACCTCGAGCGACGGCACCCGCAAATGGCTGGTCGACGTCGGTAACGGCAACGCCGTCGAAACCGTGTTCATCCCGGAAGAGACGCGCGGCACCCTGTGCATCTCGACGCAAGCCGGCTGCGCCGTCAACTGCCGCTTCTGCTCGACCGGCAAGCAGGGTTTCAACCGCAACCTGACGGTGGCCGAGATCATCGGCCAGCTGTGGATGGCCGAGTTCGAACTGCGCCGCACCAAGGGCATCGAGCCGGGGCCGAAAGGCGAGCGCCAGATCACCAACGTGGTCATGATGGGCATGGGCGAGCCGCTGCTGAACTTCGACCCGACCGTCACCGCGCTCAAGCTGATGCTGGACGATAACGCCTACGGCCTGTCGCGCCGCCGCGTCACCGTCTCGACCTCGGGCGTGGTGCCGATGATGGACAAGCTGAGCCAGGAATGCCCGGTGGCGCTGGCGGTGTCGGTGCACGCATCGAACGACCCGCTGCGCGACGGCCTGGTCCCGCTGAACAAGAAATATCCGCTGCGCGAGCTGATGGCCGCCTGCCGCCGTTACCTCGAATTCGCGCCGCGCGATTTCATCACCTTCGAATACTGCATGCTGGACGGCGTCAACGACACCGACCAGCACGCGCGCGAGCTGATCGCCCTGGTCAACGACCCGGTCGTCGGCGTCTCGTGCAAGTTCAACCTGATTCCGTTCAACCCCTTCCCGGAATCGGGCCTGCTGCGCTCGAAGAACCCGCGCATCAAGGCCTTTGCCCAGATCCTGATGGATGCCGGCATCGTCACCACCATCCGCAAGACGCGCGGCGACGACATCGACGCCGCCTGCGGCCAGCTGGCCGGCGAAGTGCAGGACCGTACCCGCGTCGCCGAGCGCATGAGCAAGATGGCCGAGTACCAGCAGAAGTTCGGCACCAACTTCGGCAAGATCGTGGAGATCACTTCCTGATGGCTGCGCCGGCCGGACGCAAGGCTTCCGCTCTGCTGGCCGCGCTGGCCCTGACCCTGCTGTCGGCCTGCGCCAGCGGCCCGGCCGGGGAATCGCCGCGCGAGCTGAAGACGGCGTCCGACCAGACCGCCACCGAAAAGCGCGCCCAGATCCGCCTGCAGCTGGCGGTCGGCTACTACCAGGACGGCAAGTACGAGATCGCGCTCGACGAAGTGAAAAAGGCGCTCGCGGCCAGCCCGGACTATGCCGATGCCTACGGCTTCCGCGCACTGATCTATGTGGCGATGGGTGAGAATGCCCTCGCCGACGAGAACTACCGGCACGCGCTGCGCCTGGCGCCGCGCAATCCGGAATTGTCCAACAACTACGGGCTGTTCCTGTGCGAAGCCGGCGGCAAGCCGGCCCAGGCCATGAGTTATTTCGAGACCGCGCTGAAGCATCCGGCGTACGGTTCTCCGGTCAAGGCCATGGTCAACGCCGGCAATTGCAGCCTGAAGATGAAGAATGTCGACGCGGCCGAGCGCTATCTGCTCGATGCGCTGCGTTACGAGCCCGACCTGCCGGCCACCAATGCCGGCCTGGCACGGATCTATTTCGAGCGGCGCGACGACAAGCGCGCCGGGTTTTTCATCAACCGCCTGACGGAGACAGCCAAGCTCGACACGCTGTCGGCCGACGTGTTGTGGCTGGCCATCCGGATCCAGCACAGGGTGGGCGACCGGGATACGGAGGCGTCCCTCGCGGCGCAGCTGCGCAAGCGTTTCCCCGGTTCGCCCGAATACGCGGCGTTCGAGCGCGGTGCATTTAATGAGTGAGACAACGACAATGAGTTCCGAGCGTGCAGAACAGCCAACGACGCCCGATAACCAGCAAGGCATTCCGGGCAAGACCCTGGCCGAGCATCGCGAAGCGATGGGCTGGTCGGTGGAGCAGGTGGCCGACCAACTGAAGCTGGCCGTCCGCCAGGTGGTGGCGCTGGAAGCGGGCGATTACGCCTCGCTCCCTAGCCCGGCGGTGACGCGCGGTTTCGTGCGTGCCTACGCCAAGCTGATGAAGCTGGATCCGGTGCCGCTGGTGGCCCAGATCGAAATGGACACGCCGCCGGCGGCCGACCACAGCGCCACCACGGCGGCGACACGCCGTCCGCCTCCGACCTCGTTCTCCGAATCGCGTCTGTCCCTGCACGGCAAGCGCTCGTCGCTGCCACTGGGCTGGATCGCCGGTGCGGTCGTGGTGGTGGCCGCCGGTGCCGCCGCCTGGCACTTCGGTTTGATCCCTTCGCAGCATGGCGGTGATCAGGCGACCCTGGCCACGCCGGCAGCGAATGGTGCCGCCACCGGCGCCGCGCCGGAGACGGTGAACGGCAGCTCGGTCGAAACCCTGCAGAATCCTGCGGTGCCGCTGATTTCGGTGCCTTCCGCCGACGGTGCCGCCGCGCCTGCCGCCGCCCCGGGTCCGGTGGTGAACGTACCCAATACCAGCGCGACCGGTGCGCCGCCGGCCACGGTCCCGGCCGCGCCGGCCAGTCCGGTCGTCACCCAGGCGCCCGCCGCCGTCGCTGCAGGCGTTGCAGCTGCCGCCCAGACCGCCGCTACCGGCGCCAACGCGCTGGTATTGAACGTCCGCGAGGATTCCTGGATCGAAGTACGGCCGGCCAAAGGTGGCGCGGCGCTGATTTCGCGCCTGGTCAAGGGCGGCAGCACGGAAACCGTCAACGTCGACCAGCCGGTACGCGTGGTGGTCGGCAATCCGGGCGGCGTATCGGCGACCCTGCGCGGCGGTGCGGTGGCGCTGCCGGCGGTGCCGGGCAAGACCCTGGCCCGTGTGAATCTGAAGTAACAAGAACTGAGCGGAACAATCGTAAAATGACAACCTCGAACACGCCTATCCCTTCGGGCCCGCTGCTGCGCCGCGAAAGCCGCGGCGTGCTGGTCCAGCACGGCGAGCGCAAGGTATGGGTCGGCGGCAAGGCTCCCGTCGTCGTGCAGTCGATGACGAACACCGACACCGCCGATGCGATCGGTACGGCGATCCAGGTCAAGGAACTGGCGCGTGCCGGTTCCGAGATCGTGCGCATCACAGTGGACACGCCGGCCGCCGCGGCCGCGGTGCCGGCGATCCGCGAGCAGCTCGACCGCATGGAGGTCGACGTGCCGCTGGTAGGTGACTTCCACTACAACGGCCACCTGCTGCTGCGCGACTATCCGGAATGCGCGCAGGCGCTGTCGAAATACCGCATCAATCCGGGCAACGTGGGGCAGGGCGCCAAGCGCGACACCCAGTTCGCCCAGATGATCGAAACCGCGATCCGCTACGACAAGCCGGTGCGCATCGGCGTCAACTGGGGCAGCCTCGACCAGTCGCTGCTGGCGCGCATCATGGACGAGAACGCAGCCCGCGCCCAGCCCTGGACCGCGCAAGCCGTGATGTACGAGGCGCTGATCACCTCGGCCATCGAGAACGCCCAGCGCGCCGAGGAAATCGGCATGCGCCGCGACCAGATCGTGCTGTCGTGCAAAGTCTCCGGCGTGCAGGACCTGATCGCCGTCTACCGCGAGCTGGCCAGGCGCTGCGACTACGCGCTGCACCTGGGCCTGACCGAAGCCGGCATGGGCAGCAAGGGCATCGTGGCCTCTACCGCCGCGCTCTCCATCCTGCTGCAGGAAGGCATCGGCGACACCATCCGCATCTCGCTGACCCCGGAACCGGGCGGCGACCGTACGCGTGAAGTGGTGGTCGGCCAGGAAATCCTGCAGACCATGGGCTTGCGCAAGTTTACGCCGATGGTGATCGCCTGCCCGGGCTGCGGCCGCACGACCTCGACCGTGTTCCAGGAACTGGCCGACAACATCCAGACCTTCCTGCGTGAGCAGATGCCGGAATGGAAGAAGACCTATCCGGGCGTGGAAGCGATGAACGTGGCCGTGATGGGCTGCATCGTCAACGGCCCGGGCGAATCCAAGCACGCCAACATCGGCATCTCGCTGCCCGGCACGGGCGAATCCCCGGCTGCTCCGGTCTTTGTCGATGGGCAAAAGGTCGCTACACTGCGCGGCGAGCGGATTGTGGATGAGTTCCAGGCGATTGTGCTGGAGTATGTGAAGAAGAATTACGGTCAGCAGACCGAAGCAGTCAGCTAATGACCCAGGGCGGGCTCCCCGAGCCCACGCGGAAGCCGGCACAGTGCATGCTTCCGCGTGGGCACAGGATGCCCACCCTGCGGTCGCAAG
>Ga0265780_10001952_pt1 | contig 28549 bp, 29 predicted proteins | sample P1T30metagenome_FD_192432 | JGI IMG/M metagenome (GOLD analysis project Ga0265780, IMG submission 192432) | Plant litter microbial communities from East Loma Ridge, Irvine, California - P1 T30 | ecosystem: Environmental > Terrestrial > Plant litter > Unclassified | place: USA: California...
TGCCTCTCCGTCGCCAGCAGCTCACACATCTTCCAAGTCATTCTTCAAAAAGCCCCGGGCGGTCGGACTCCGCGCAATATCCGACGCCATCACAGGTGGAGAGAAGGCCAGCGCAAGCACCAGCGACATGGCCAGCAAAGACTCGGCCGTACAATCCCCGACACGCACAGGCTCGACAACCCCGTCTGGCACGTCAGTGTCGAAAAGCTTTGAGATCGACAAGGCCGATGCAAACAGGCGGCACACCAGCAGCTCGACCGCCAAAGACGCCAAGAAAAAGGCCAAGAAGCACGGCACCAGCGCATATCTCAAGGGACGCCAGCAAATACCGCCAACAGTCGCAATGGAGAACTGCGACTACAGCGGCTGGATGAAGAAGAAGTCATCCAGTCTCATGACCACATGGAAGACCAGATTATTTGTCCTCCGCGGTCGACGTTTGGCCTACTACTACTCCGAGAACGATGTCGAAGAGAGGGGGCTCATCGACATCTCATCTCACCGTGTCCTGCCCGCCAATGACGAGCGGATGACCGGCCTACACGCAACCATCACACGGGCTGCATCATCACCCTCATCACCGCACAATGCGACCATCCAGACAACAGCCTCCACCGACAGCGCGAACGGCATCGAAGAAGACATGTCCGGCATGTTCATCTTCAAGCTTGTGCCTCCCCGTGCTGGGCTCCAGCGCGGTGTACAATTCACGAAGCCTATTGTCCATTACTTTGCTGTCGATAACCTAGCGTTGGGCCGCTTGTGGATGGCTGCTTTGATGAAGGCTACCATCGACCGTGACGAAGCACTCCCGTTCACCACAACGTACCAGCAAAAGACCATCTCACTCGAAAAGGCACGTGCGATGCGTCAGCGACCGCCAAACCTAATGGACGACGATGAACTGGAAACTGCTTCTGGCGACGCCGAAAAGAAGAGCGAGTACTCAAAAGAGAGTATACAAGGCAGCATCATCCACGAGGAAGACGAGAAAGGCCTTGCGATTACAGGGCTTGACGACGCAAAGGCCATTCTTTCATACGCTGAGGATAAAGATTCGACGACGGCCGGGAGTAGTCCTGAGAAGACAATGCCTGCCGTTGCCACCTGATTCATTATTCGCGCTATTGTCATATTTTCCCCTGCACGACCAGTGACAGGAAGGCGGAAGGGGCCTCATTTGCAAATTGCAGCGACATTACTTTCAGTCTGGACGATTGGTCATAACGCGTATATACATACCCCTTTTGCTTTGTTTACCCCAGCGATATAGAGCCATACTGCAGAAGTCGATCATTGGATACGATCTGATGTACTGCGATGTATTGGAAGGGCTAGAGCGTGTAATAGTACAGAACCCCCTCATTCCTGTCCTGCTTGCTCCCTGCGTGTTACCGTGTGCGACACGCCCTTGATTCCACATTGCGTCCTGGCTTGGCGTGCTGCTGCATCTTTCCGTCCCAACCTCGACGAATGTCGCACTCAAGTTGTTCTTTATTTCTCGGACTGCTCTTGACTTCTGCTTTCGCATCTTCGCCACTTTATTGCCGGTTGTAAAACCCAGCACATCTCATATCAATCACCACCACGCGCACCAATATCACCGTCACCACCACCGCACCACCACCAATATGACCTCCTTCCCCTCCACCTCTTCCAACCCAACCTACACTTACACTCACCCCCGCTCCGAAAAACACCACCCACCGTCGTCCCCACCTCCACCCTCCCCCCTCCAACGCATGCGCCACCCATATACATCCCCCTCCCCGCCGAAAAGTAGAAAACTGCGCTTGAGAACGCTGGTACGGGTCTTGCTTCTTTTGGGCGTTTTAGTGGTGTTGGGTATGGGTGTTAGGGGATGGGTGGGCGAAGAGTAAGTATAGCCCTGATGTTGAAGGGGATGTGGGAGATGGGTAGGGGAAGTGGAATTTGTGCTGACTTTTTGGTGTAGGAGGGACATTACGACATGGAGTAATAATGAAGGGAATGATGAGCGTGGAGGGTGGACGGGTGGGGGGAGTGTGATTGGGAAGTACGTGCCGTCAAGTGACAACAATGATTCCGATTATGTATTTGGCAATGAAGATGCGGAACAAAGTGCCGTGCTAGAACTCATGGACGATCACGAGGGCAGTGTCGTTGGTGAGGAGGGAGTTACGAAAGGTGAAGAAGGGGGCAATGAGCCGGTGCATGTACATGTTGGTGGTGGCGGGGGGTTAGGGGAGGGGGGTAAGTGAGGGGGGTGTTGTTGGGGGTGGGGATGATGATGCGGGGGAAGGAGAGGGAGGGATAGGGAAGGTGGTGGGAAAGAAGTGTCTATGATTGGGACGATGGAGATGGGTGGGTTTTGGGGGGAGGGGGGCGAGGTGTGTTTGGCTTTGCTGTGCAAATCAGCAAGTTTGGCTTGTTGCGCAACATCACGCCTTATGAAGCCACGGCGCTTTAGCTTGCAAAGACTCTATATTAGACTATGCGATCTCTTCGTTCGTAGTCCAAGAAGACTTTGGATATTATGTTTGGTTGTGTACTCATTACGTGTGTTGTGTAAAGTATGTATGAGAGCTAGACTACGCGAGCGAATGTTGGTGGGTATCATCCTTGATAAAAGCAACCTCAACGCCATTCCTAAAACGCCAATGAAGGCTCACCCCATTCTTCAAAGCACTAAAACAAAAGAAACCCCCCCCCCCTCAAACACTCCGTTTCCTCCTCATCCTCAACTCCCTCCCCCCCTTCTCCTCCTCCGCAAACCAATCCCGAACACCACACCTCCCCTCCAACCCCCTGAACAAATCGTCCACGCGCTCAAGCATCCACCCACTCCTCACCCTCCCCCCAGGCCTCGCATACCCCAGCCTAAACGCCGTCGAAACCACACAACTCCCCACATCAAACGAAAACTGCACACACTCCCCCCACCCCTCACACAACGCCCGACAATGCCCAAAGCTCTTCCACGCATCGCGCTCAACCACACTTTCCGAGCCCCTATAATCATGCGCATTAAACTCCTTGCCGTCCGACAAATTGTCCCACGCCCCGACCTCCGCGTCTATCTGCGGGCGTATGAATTCCATAAACACGTCGCGGTGCCGCAGCGCGATGGCGTGCCGCTCGTACCACTCCTGCTCGAACGCCCAGAGCGCGGCGATCTCAGCAGGGGAGACGTGGTGGTATGTTATCGCGGGAAAGCACCAGAGGTCGCGGTCGATTTTTGTAGTGGCTGGATCGAGGGTGGAGGGGGAGTCGCTTTGTAAGTGGGGAAATGCGCGGTGCAGTGGGATGTGTGTGTCCTCGAGGACTTTGCCGAGGGCGCAGTCGCCGACCCAGTGGGAGGATGTGAAGGACTCGTAGGAGGATTTGTGCGTGGAGTGCTGGGTGTGGACGGCGTGGGCGGCGGGGTTGGAGAGGATTATGCCGGCGCCGCCGTAGGCGAATTCTAGGGCGTTGATGTAGAGGTGTTTGCCGATGTAGAGTGGTTTTGTGGCGTCGAAGTGGGTGAGGTAGGCAAGGAGGTTGGACCAGGCTAGGTAGGTGTCTGTTTCGATGAAGATATACCATTTTGCGTCTGTCTTCTTTTTGTAGGCGTGATCGACCATGGGGAGGAATTTCCACTTGTCGAGCGACCAGCTGGGGTTGGCGGTTTGGAGATAGTCGCCTTTGGAGGAGCCGGACATAGCGGTGATGGGTTGTTGGTTTGGGAGGCCTTTTCTTCCGTGCTCTTGCAGATGCTGATATAGCTTGAAGTCCTCGTGCTCTTTCTTAATATTTTCGCTCACTCCGCCGAGAACATTGGTCACTTCCACGCCATCGACAACCTCATCGAAATCCGAAACCACCACAAAATTGGGCACACATCGCAACGTCGTGCGAAGATGCACTGGTACTTTCTCCCGGGACTCAGTCGCACCTGTGCGTAGAACAACTAGTACATCATCGGCCAGCGCTGACTGCGGACATATGAAGCTCTCGGGCTCCGTCGATACTGTCGACGAATGTCGTCGCGGCGAAGTAGATTTAGTAAAGACGTTGAAGACAGATACAGAGAATACAGCGCAGAAAACTACCCGGCAAAAGAATGAGCGAACAGGCATGGTGATCATCGAAAGGGCGGTCCAGCACCACCTCGCAGAAAAGAGAAGTCGGTTTGTGTAAGGAATGACAGTGGGACGTTTGTGTCTACGGGTCGATGTTCGTTCAATGAGTGGAGATGTGGGGAAAGGCCATCGGCATCCTGCGGAGGGTGTTTGCTTTCACTGCAGCGGCGTGGGCGAGATGCAAGGCTGCGAGAGAAAGGCGAGATGTTAAGAAGGGAGGTCGTCGGTCGGTCAAGAGGGACTGCGTACGCGGCGATCGTCATTCGTGTCAGACGTGTGCGTCCAGTGATCGTCGTGTCAATGCCTCTGCGTAAGTTCAAGCACCGCATTGGCCACGACGAAAGATGTCACGCCATGTCAGTCAAGAACCTCAAAGCTATTTCGCAGCTGTCAGTGAACTTTGCATGTGGCAGGGCTAGTCTTTTATGCGGCTGTTGAGGGCTGTAAGGGCAGCGTGCATACATCAATATGCACGATCTTGAGTGTTTTGGCTTGATGGTAGACTGCATGCCGTGGATGGGGCGCAAGGCTTGGTGCGCCTTAGCCGAGCTGGTAGTGATGTCACACCATGTTTCAGTTTATCGAAAGAAGGCTAGCGGACGTTGAGATCGGCTGCGACAGCCTTGTTTCGACAAAGTGCCTGAATTGACCTTCCATTCCGGTGTAGATCTCACGATCAAATTCGTCAAGGCTGATCTCACGAGTCGTGGTTCAACTCTTTCAGGATTTTTCCTGGATGAAGTCAATCGTGTTTTGCGATGCCTCTTGATATGCCCGTGACTGCGATACAAAGTCTCGGTCGCCAGACCCTCATGGTGGTATCGAAACGTTACCCAGTCTGAGTTCGATACTGGTATCTTCGAAGCCCATTGAGCCGCGTAGACGACGTTATCAAGCTTTTGAACTCCCATTTCGTTTCTTTATCCGCACTGAGCCTCGTACAGACAGTTCATGCCGCTAGAGCTTTGTGGCCTCTCATGACACATGTCAAGCTTTGCCACACGTCGGGATTGTTACTACAAAGTACACACGCGCTAGAAAGTCAATGCCACCGAGTGGATTGCGACGAGGCACTGTCAGCAGCACCACCATTTACCCCAGCGCCGCTATTCCTTCTACTATGCCAAAGCATTTACAGAATTAGATACCCGTCCTGCCTCGAGGATCCATATCCAAGGCATGGCGGAGGTGGACGTGCAACTCGATTCAGCATCAAGTAAGATCGAAGCAGCTTGCGAGTGACCGGAGGGATAGGCATCGAAGCGGATATTGGACCTTCGGACACAGCTTTGAAGTCTTCTATCGCTCAGAAAAGAACCTGGCTGGGAGGCGCGACGCGAAGATGCTTGTTCGTGAAGGGATTGGTGGATTTCCAAAGTCGCTGCTGCAAGGTTGGAAGGCATTTGAGCTCTTTCTTGTGGGTGTGCTAATATTAATGGCATTGCAGATGCAGAGGGCAGGTGCAATACATCGACATGAGCATTACCCGATCTTGGATCCTGGTGTTTGCGACGAGGATCCTACTTGCTTCGAGCTTCATTTTGTCAATCCTGTGGCTTTCTAATAATGCTAGCACAATGTCGGTGTGCAGCGACCCGAGCGCGTAGTGGCTTTCTCACGGCACGCAAAAACGTTGTGGCGACGATCTAGATCGATGCTGATATCGACTTGGGACAGCGCTGAGGTTGATGCGGGTGCAATGTGGAGGAGAAGTGACGGGAAGGCTAGCGACGCTGGACCGCGGCTGCTCCTTCTTCAAATCCTTCCCTGCGAGGCGTCCAACTTTCCTGTCCGGTTCCGGCCCGTAATAAACATCAACGTTTCATCTACACGCACTTCAGATGTATCTAAGGGCCTTGTGTAACCTCAGAAGCTCGTCACCCAACAACAAAAATCAAGCTTTCGGTACTTATTTTCCTTCGTGTATGCACCCCGCATGGCCTTTTCCCTCACCAATCCCCGCCTCGTGAAGCAGGCTTCCGAGGAACAACCAGGTCGCACCACCCGCGTTGCCACCATTAAATGAATTTCGGATCGTGTACCGCACTCTCCGTGGCCAAAAAGTCGGCTCGCATCGCCACACAACCCACCCACGACGACCTAAGTTGGTGTCTGAAATGTCAAAAGAAGATCTAGGGACATCACTCAAGCCACGGGCGCTCGCACAACCAATTGGCTACGATCCTCGAGCCGTGTGCCACCGGTTGAGGTAGGTACATCACAGACTCAGGTACCAAGACCCACACGCCGGGTCGACGTTCTCTTCGAACACGCGAGGTATCTTTTAGCTCAAAGAACTTGCGCACGCACTGGGGTTGACTTAATTAAAGAAGATGAGGCTGCGGGGATATCACCTTGCAAGCGGCCCACCATGACGAATGTTGCTGTATGTGCCTCTGGACATCTTCTTTGCGACACTATTTAGACTTTACATCGTCTTTCCATTTTTCAAACACACACGATCTATCGAACTCAAATCCAACATGGTTTCATTCAAACAAGTCGCTCTCTTCGCTATGGCCACTGGTCTTGCCACCGTTGATGCCCAAACCAAGACTGGCAAAACTACACGATACTGGGACTGTTGCAAGGGATCTTGCGGATGGTCGGGCAAGGCCGCTGTGAACCAACCCATCCAGTCGTGCGACAAGTCAGACAACCCACTCGCCGACATGGCTGCCAGAAACGGATGCGACAGTGGTGGGAAGGCGTACATGTGCAGCAACCAGTCTCCCTGGGCTGTCAATGACAACCTCGCGTATGGTTTCGCTGCCGTTAAGCTCTCTGGACTGTCGGAGTCAAACTGGTGCTGTGCCTGCTACGAGTAAGAGACACCATCCAATCTGGTCCATCCGACTTGCGAGTAGTACTGACGTCTCGTCCCCAGATTGACATTCACATCTGGACCGGTATCAGGCAAGAAGCTGATTGTGCAGACTACAAAGTATGTTACAGATCTTCTATTACACAAGCCTACCCCTAACCTGTATAGCACCGGCGGTGACCTCGGAGACAACCACTTCGATATCGCGATGCCTGGAGGAGGCGTTGGCATCTTCAACGCATGCACAGCCCAGTACGGGGCGCCGCCAAACGGCTGGGGAGCTCAATACGGTGGCATCTCGTCGCGTTCGGCGTGTGACAGCTTCCCTCAGAAGCTAAAGGCTGGCTGTTACTGGCGATTTGACTGGTTTAAGAACGCAGACAACCCCAACGTGAGCTTCAAGGAGGTGACGTGTCCAAAGGCTTTGACGGACAAGAGTCGTTGTATTCGCAATGGGCAGAAGCCGACATAATCGTGTGATCTCCCGTTTGAGGTTGGGCCTGTTGCCACGCTACAATAAAATCAATCGTTAGCAACCTATAGTGCTGTTCCTTAACTCGTTGAACGTCCTTGTTAAAAGGTAATACCTTAGGTAAATTTGGCATATCTTCCTATCCTCAGCCGCGAAGGGTGTAAACCAAAATCCTCATCATGATCCTGTCTAGCTTCGAAGCATCCTTTCGCGATGTGTGCTCGTCTACTTCTTCCCGAAGACCCAACCACCCAACCATAAGTATGCAGGTATCGCAGAAATGCCAGAGACCAGACCCAAAACCCAAGACATCGTTGCCCACCCTCGATGCTCTACTATGAACCCAGCTAGCAAGGGGCCTACCATGCAACCACCAGCGAAAGCAACGTTGAACAGCGCGTAAGCTTGCGCGTACGCCCCGCCAGACCCGAACCCCGGATGCCCACGAGCGAGCATACTCTTCTCCTTCGCTTCCACGACGCTGGAGATTTCTGCCATGATTGGCGGAAACGTGAGCGCAAGAAACAGTCCAGTCACAGCTAGCAGAGCGCAAAGGAGAACCTTATCGTGGATGCTGTTCTCGTCGACAAATTGAAGACATACAAGGGAAGGGACCGCGAAGAAGAATCCAGCAGTGGCAAAGTAGCGGCCCCCATACTTATCGCTAAGCCAGCCAAACAGCGGGGCGAGAAAGCCTGGAACGACAATGGGGAGGAAGAGCAAACCTGCTCCTGTTGAAGACCAACCGAATACGCCGGCGGCATGTATGGTCAGAACCGAGTCGAAGGATGTCAGCAGTGCGGCTTGGAGAAGCGAGCAAACAAGTGCAGCTAGCAGACGACGAGAGTATAGGAGGGATAGCACGGGAGGGAGACGGTCTCGTCGGCGACGTCGAAAGTCATCTGCATCGATTTCTGGACGGCCCGAGGTTTCTGGCCTTCCCTTCTCGGCATCAGAACTCGAAGAATTCGGGGGCGACGTCTCGTTTGACTCTGCGATTCCAACGACGGGTGCTCTTCCTCCGGTAGTTCCAGGATCCCATCTAGCCGCGACTTTCTTTTCCACGAGCAACAGTCGAAGGACAATGTCGAGGCCAATCAAAGCGTATGCCATTGCGAAGACAGCATCATACCCAGCTCGGTCGAACACGACTCCACCGAGTAATGGCGCGATCAAGATACCGAGTGTCATGCCCAAGCTGATCCAACCGGTAGCTTGAGCTAGTTGATTTTGAGGGATCGTGTCAGCCAGCAAAGCAAGACCAACGACCCATCTGTATTTGGTCAATTGAGCTCAGGATTGAGAGGGGGATACGAACACGACAGCTGCGGAGGCGCCCTGAAGAATCCGGCCGGCAATGACGATGCCTACCGTATTGCCAACATGTAGCAAGACGGTGGAGCCGAGCAAAGCAAATAGGCCCAGCAGCAGAGGCGAGCGCCTTGAAGTCCCTCGGTCTGCCAGATAGCCACAAACTGGAGAAAGTGCGAGCAGCGCAGCTCCGTAGATGGCTATTAATACTGAAACCCAGTACTGGACGCGGTCCTCTTCTACGTGGCTACGCGTTTGCAGAGCGAAAGGCAAGACGGGAACAATGACTCCATAGAGGAACATATCCTAGTGTTGTTCAGCACAGGAACTCGATACAGTGCTTAGGGACATACTGTGAAGACGGCAAGTGATATCGTGCCAATGATGAACCCATTCGAGCTTCGAAGTTTCAGCATGAACGGCGGCTTCGAGCCATGCTGCGTCAATGACAGTAGCCAGTTTGGTCGCGCCATGAAGGACGAAGTACTATGCTTTAGTCCTAGGCTTCTTTCACGCCTTCATACTGATGCAAAGCGATGAATGTATCGCAATGCAATGTCGAAGAGATGGAAAAAACGCGTGATCCTCGATGTCTTGTCCATTACGTTGAAAGAAAGCTCTGCCAAGATGCGCCCGGATTCGTATTTCGCATGGAGCCGCCAGCAGGCCGAGGTTTGCCCTGGCCCCACTGTTGCTCGCCGCAGCCTGGAGATCATTGGCCATCATCGTGTTGCTGTGCTGTGCAGCATCAAGAAGCTGGAGAACGACGTTAATTCTGGAATGGCATTTGCGCATGGAAGTAGACAGCTGAATTGCAGTTGAATTACGACGTCCTTGTGCAACCCTCCGTGGCCAATCGTTGGGTTCGCGCCAAGCAAGTGACATCTACTAAGTACAACAGCCTCTTGAACAGATCGGTATGAAGATTTCCGAATTCCTCGAATCCCAATATTGGCGTTGAGCACATTCTGAACAGGAGGTTCGCTGTGTAGATACGAGCACCGTTGGCATGAGACATCAACCACCCGCACACCCTTGGACCGTCTCTTGCTGGCCAAGATAAAGGACAGCGGCAAGCTAATCAGAAGATGAGATCTCGTGTCCAGAGTGCTAGATGACTTCGCGGGATATAGGTATGTAATGTCTGGTGATTTTTGCTCACCCGCAACTCTACCGACAACATGAAAAGTGTGTCACAAGCTCTGTGCTCCTCGTGGCTTTTGGAGGCTCAATGCCCCTGCCTCGGCGCACATCTGACGCCACCACACCTTCCACCCCCGCAATTCCTTCTCTACAACACTAACAATGTGAAAACGTCGAACACCGCTCCTTCGAAACAATGCTCGCCTGCCCCATATTGCTTACATACGTTTAATCACCAATCCTTTCGGACTTCTGCCAGTACGACATAGGCACTCGCTGCACCAGGAATAGAGTGGGCAGTGCATCTGCGCCCAGAAATATCGACGAGCCCCTCAATGTACAGTTTGCGCAACGACACCGTTCTTTACGAGGCTTTGCCCTGTCTTGCCAAGCAAATCGCATTCTGAGGGTTCCCAAGCAGGGCAGCTGCCCAAGATGATAGGTTGCTGCGAAGATGCACATAGCAGCTGTGCCGTGTTTTCCCTTACCGAACCATCATGACATACATCATGCACGACACAGGGGATTTTTCTTGTCGCGATGTCTATCCCACGCTTAAGTATCTACCTACGCAAGTCGTTCTAATCTAGTTATGGTGTTTCAGACCCCAGAATTCGAGCTTTGTTATATCCGCGGGACCAGTCACGGCCACACCTATACTCTCCGCTGACCCTACGTAGGGGCCGGTAAGTCGCCAGCGGATTGAGCCGGACCCCAGACTCTACATCTCTTGATCCCATGATGTTCCTAGGGGATGTTGAAATTGAGATGCCCGAGTCTAAAGTGAGCTAAAAGGCCGCTACGAGGCCTCAAGCGCGCGATCTGTCTCTAAGATCTACATCTTGTAAACTTTCTTTTCACAGATCTCCTATACATAAATCTCCCCTTGCTTTCTCGAATTCCGATGTTGGCGAGCGTTGATTCCATCGATCTTTGAGGGCTCCTGCTCATTACCCTCGTCGCGTCACGCCAGCCAACCGAATACCCCATTCGCGCCTGCCAGCGTGATCATCCCAGTGCAGGTCAGACAACAGTCAGGAGCATATAGGTGCACGCGGGCTCAATCGGCAGTTGCAAGGAACACACCTAGTCGTGTGAATCCTAAATTGCTGTTGATACGACTCATTTCCAGCAGTCCCAACATACATATCTTGGATCCTGTGCCACCACATTCCTGCATCGAACACTCTTACAATAATATCTCGATACCGCATAATACCTCAATATGATAATTACTCGAGCGCTCGCTGCGCTCTCGTTGTGCGCCGGTGCACTTGCTGCTCCTACGTAAGTCTCTTTGTTTCGAGGAATGCATGCGACTTGCCCATTTGGGCCAGTGCAAGCTGAACCTGCTGCATCTACCATGAGAACCAAGCTTACTAATACAACACAGTGAAGCTCGTAGCGTCAACTTCAGATGGGGCCAAGACAAGATAAGAGGCGTCAACATCGGCGGGTGGCTTGTCTTAGAGCCGTGAGTACATTCGGACTTGATCCACACAACGCCACACGAGCTGAAATCAATAGTTGGATCACACCTTCGGTCTTCGAGAGAGCAAACCAAGGCCGACCTGGAAATGACATTGTGGACGAGTATACACTTGGTCAGAAGCTTGGGCAGGACGCCGCTTTGGGTGTACTGCGGAACCACTGGAATTCGTTTGTGAGGTGGGAGGACTTCAACAAGATCAAACAAGCGGGATTCAACGTCGTCCGAATCCCTATCGGCTACTGGGCGTACGATACATTCGGCTCTCCATACGTCTCTGGCGCGGCTGTCTACATCGATGCAGCCATCGATTGGGCGAGGAGTCTCGATCTGCGGATGATAATTGACCTTCACGGTGCACCTGGGAGTCAGAATGGGTACGACAACTCGGGACAGCGAATGGACCGCCCGCAATGGCAGACTGGCGACACTGTGCAGCGAACACTCCAAGTACTCAGGACCATCTCGCAGAAGTATGCGCAAGGCCAGTACCAAGACGTCGTTATTGGTATCCAGCTCCTCAACGAGCCGGCGCTGTACTTTGACAACTTGAGTTTCGACACCACGAAGCAGTTTTATCGCGACGGCTACGGTCAGGTCCGCGACGTATCCGATACGCCCGTCATCCTCCACGATGGATTTAAGAGACCCAATGAGTGGAACGGGTTTCTCACTCCGTCCGACAACAACGCCCAAAACGTCGCAATCGACCACCATGAGTATCAGGTCTTTAACAACGATCTTCTCCGGAAGAGTCCTGCCGAGCACAACCAATATACTTGCAGTAATTCCGAGACTTACAATGGCGCTGATAAGTGGAGTGAGTATATCTTTGCATCTTGAAGTCACATGTACTGATCTTGCTCAAGCTTTCGTCGGAGAATGGACTGGCGCCATGACAGACTGTGCCAAGTACCTGAATGGGTATGGGCGTGGCGCTCGCTACGACGGCACACTTCCAGGCAACTCTCGCATCGGTGACTGCAGCTGGCGCAATGACCTCAATAATTGGCCACAGTCGTACAGAGACGACACCAGGCGCTACATTGAAGGACAGATCGCAACCTTCGAGAGTAAGACTCAGGGATGGTTCTGGTGGAACTTCAAGACGGAGGGTGCGGCTGAGTGGGATGCGTTCAGATTGATCGATGCTGGAATCTTCCCAGCGATACGCAATGGCCAGGTGCAGTACAGATACGGCGGGTGCTAGAAGCCTTGCGTCGTCGTGGTCAATGTCACAGCCGAGTGAGCGACTAGAAAGTGTATATGCTATACACACGTCAAAGATAATTGGCAGTCTTCGGGAAGAATCATATTTGCTTACAAGTGACTAAGGTGGAATAGTGGTGAATCTGAGTCTGCATAGACGTTCGTCTGAGCGACTCGCTACATGTAGTAAAGCCTCCGCTAGAGTATGAATCGCATTACCATATCTGAACATGGCGCTGAAGTGGACGAGAGAAAGGACTGGTGTGGCTGCACGAGAACGCACAGTTGTGCTCTGGAGTCGCACAGATGCGAGCCTGTGGTTGCACGCGGATATCTTCAAGCGATCCTGGCGATCCAACATTCACAAGACGGTGAGTCTACCTCCATGAGAGCTCCACAACCCCAGATAAGGCCATGCGACAAAGCAGAGCGTTGGCAGATCGGCACCAGAAGAAGAGCCGGCGCATTCAGCCACCTACAAATCGAAGCGTGCGCCAACGATTCGAAATGCAGCTAAGATGGCAGCCAAGCATCAACGGCGACGAGCTTTGGCTGTAGTACAGTGCGGGGAAGTCTTGTAAAGTCTTGGAAGCCGTCGCCAACGCAGGGATGCTTCATCCCGCGCCGAACAGAAAATGGCACATAACAGAACGGCAGGCCGCACAAGCACGTTCACCTCTACAGGTTCTCTCATCGTGGTACTCCGTAATCCTTCACCACAAACCTTAAGATGGATACCAAGCAGCAATCCACCGTCCAGGACGAAAAGTCCACCAAGCTTTTCGAGGAAAAGACGGAGCTTGATCATGTCAAGCCTAGGGCATTGGAGAATGCCGATTATACTGGCGCAGAAGCAAAGACGGACCCGGCCGAGATTGCGCTTGTGAAGAAACTTGACTGGCGGCTTATGGTATGTATCGCGAAGTCATGAGACGAGCTGGCTAGATACTAACAAAATGACAGCCGACGTTATGTACGATGTACTTCCTGAACTACGTCGACCGGAACGCCATTGCTCAGGCCCGATTGAACAATCTGGAGAAAGACCTGGGCATGACGGGAGTGCAGTTCAACACCACTGTCAGCATGTAAGTGCCACCCATGGTACCATATCTCGCAATGTATTTACAACTTACAGCCTCTTTGTCGGATATGTGCTAATGCAAGTCCCGTCCAATATGTTGATCACCAGAATCAAGCCTGGTATCTGTACGTGATCTCTCCGTATGGGATGCATCTGATCCGAGACAAGCACTGACTTCGTACATCTACCTCAAGACATGTCCTCATGGATGGCCATATGGGCAGTAGTATCTGCGTGCACGGCGCTTGTGCAGAACTTTGGCGGCTTGGTCGCATGCCGATTCTTCCTTGGAATCACGGAGGTGACTTCCCCAAACGTGTCATCGTAACTTCGCTAATCTGGCATGCAGGCGCCGTTTTACCCAGGCGCCACTTACATGTTATCGATCTTCTACACACGCAAAGGTATGCTTGTGTCGCTTGTTACGTGTGCCTTCACTGACGATGGGCTGTAGAGGTCGCAACGCGGATAGCATTGTTGTATTGTGCACAGATTCTTGCAACTGGGTTCTCTGGCTTGATCGCTGCGGGAGTATTTGCTGGCATGGATGGCCTACGTGGTATAGCCGGCTGGAGATGGCTGTTCATCGTGTGAGAACTCAAAGATTGCCAAACCATGATCCAAAAGCTTACTAGTTGTAGTGAAGGTGCCGTGACTGCCTTAGTAGCTATCTTCGGCTTCTTCCTCCTACCAAATACGCCTTTAACAACACCATGGCTCAATCAGGAAGAACGGGAACTAGCACATGCGCGTATGGAGCGCGATCGTGTCGGCGACTCGACTGAGCCAGTGAGCTCCATGGAAGGATTGAGACAAGCATGTCGGTACGTAGTCTTTCTGAACAAAGTGTATGTGAGACAAGCACTGACCTTGTATGTGTACCTTACAGGGATCCGCGAACGTGGTTGTTCTGCCTGATGCAGAATTTCCACCTGAGTGCCTGCTCCTTCAACTCGTTCTTCCCAACGTAAGTCTTGAAGTGTCGCATGCAATCGATCAAAGCTCAATCTAACGGGGTCGCAGCGTCGTTCGTACTCTTGGCTTCAACAGAACCATCACTCTTGTGCTCACATGTCCACCATTTCTTCTTGCAGGCGCCGCCGGTATCTTCACGGGTTGGAGTTCTGGTCGGATGCACGAGCGGACATGGCACATCACGATCGGTCTCCTCGTGGCCATCGTCGGATTTGTAATTGCAGCAAGTACGCTGAACACGGCGGGTCGCTATATCGCATGCTTCATCTTTCCGATGGGCGCATATTCCGTGAACTCGGTCATTATTGGGTGGGCGTCTTCAACACTCGCTCAGACAAAAGAAAAGAAAGCGGTACGTTACATGCTCTTTAAAGAACACGGGATTTACTGACCACCACAGGTTGTATTGGCAATGACAAACGTCGGAGGACAGATAGGTAAGAGCTACATGCACGAAATGAATATGAGACAAACACTGACTATGTACCTACATTTCTGCAGGCTACATCTATGGAGCATACCTTTGGCCAGACTACGATGAGCCACGTTACGGCATTGGTTTCGGTGCTTCTGCAGCATTTGCACTGTGCTCGATTGGCTGCGCCTGGGCAAGTACCTCCTTGCGAGCACTAAAGGCCATGGACTAATGATTTGCCCACAGGTCATTCGCTTCATGCTCATCAAGGAGAACCGGAAGCTTCGAGCTTCGACAAATGAGCACGTCAACTTGTACGGATACTAAAGAGTGTAGTCGCCGATCAGCTAGTATGGGCTTGACTGGGCTCAGTCCGCCGAGCAAGATCTCAGAATAGACTGGTGCTTGGCTCGATTTGCCTAACTTAACCTGAAGCGGCGTGAGCTTCCTTTACGTGGTGGAGAATAGTAGTCGCAACGAATGAAATTATTCTCAGAAGGTCCACATTGTTCCCCTTGTGTCGAGCAGCATGAGTCGAACGTGTACTGATCCCTGGAGAAGGCAGGCCATCTGCCAGATGCCGATGGATTGCTACGGTTGTCATCGAAATCAAGCAAGGTTTCGGTAAATGCCCATATGTATTGACAATGTCTCGGTAGGTGAATCAGAAAGCACAAACTATTCACCGGAAGTCTCACCAGCTACTCCCGTGATCGCATAAAGCAGTCGTTGCGAATATTTCCTCCCTTCGTCTTTCGCAACTCGCCGGTTCAATCATATCAACTTACAGCGAACATGGCCAAGGTCGACGTTGCTGCACCCCTCACTGTCAACAAATTACCGTCAGCTACAAAGCCTGGGCGGTAGCAGAGAGGCCCTGTCGAGGCGCAATTGCAGACCACGCAAGGCTTGTGCGATCAGGATGAGGCTAGTAGCTCACATGAGCAAGCAGCAAACCAGTCCCATGTAGGACATGAGGAAGAAGAACGAGTCAATGTTGATGCAGGCAAGAAGTGTATTCGAGCCCAGGACCACGAGGACGACCAGCAACCCGTACCAAAAGTTGCGCACCATGTACATGATTTGGAGCCCGGCAAGACGCACATCAAGGCTATCGACAACGTTCAATACACTAACTTCATCCCACAAGTCATCAAAACGCCACCTCCCAAGACCGCACTATTGTTCACATGCATCTACCTTGCATCGCTCCACTACTTCTTTCGTCCACCCTCCTCGGGCCCCTTCATTGGTCACATACCCACACTCGTTCGAGGTCGGCAGAATCGCGTGCTGCTATTCACCGGCTGCTTCAACCCACCACACCTACACCACCTCGAGCTCCTCTGCCAGGTCTTCCTCAAGTCGGGCCCAAACACCATCGCCGCAATGTCGCACCCCGTCGGCAACATCCTAACCGGCAACGGCAAGGCGCACGCCGAAGCAAGCCCCTTGAACAAAGCAGCACGTGCAGAGCTCTTGCAACATGACATGTTGGACGGCTGGTGTTGGCCGTACATGGGAAATCGAGAGGAAATAGGAGATTACATGGGCCGCATAACGAGCCTGGCTGCGAAAGATGGGTCCGAGCTGTCGTTCGTGAGCCTGACGGGCAGCGACCACACGGAAAAGTGTGTGAAGTATGGGAGTATAGACGCGATGCGCTGGGAGACGAAGGACAGTATAATGGCGGACCTCACGCACCCGTCGAGTCTGTGGGACGGCCCGAAGTTGAAGCGAATGCGTGGATGTGAAGATTGGCGTAAGATTTTGCCTGCGAAGGGTGTGGGTCCGCCGTCAGGATGGAAGTGTATGGGAGGCTGCAAGATTTGCGAGAAGGCGCAACAGGTCTGGCCCCTCCTCAAGCTGGAGGAATTATCTGGTCTCGCCGCCGACGTGCTCGAGCGCTGTCACCAAGGCTTTGGCTTAATATACACGTGGCGCCGCAAATCCGGCGGTACACTGACTTTCATGCCGTCCTCCATGACCACCCTCCGCAACGAGTTCAGCTCAACTGCGGCCCGCAAGATCCTTGCTTGCGTTCCGCACGAGTTCTTGTACGAGAATTTAGTGGGACTGGTCATCAATCCGGCGCTCTTGCTGCAGATCTTATGCCTTGAGCGATATGTGCCAGAAGATAAGCTGGTGTCGCGGAAGCGTGTCAAAAAGCCGCTTCGGCTGGACGAGGCGAGCGAGGAGGACAAGTATCGCGCGATCCATGGGAAGGGCTGGGATCTGATTGTAAATTTTGGTATGCGTTTGTGATGTAATGCGGTCGCGGTATGGAAGCTTCTAATCGCGTTCATCTACAAGTATCAAGACCATGTGATGAGAACTTTCCTGATCGCCAATGATCAACCATCGTACACTCCCTCTGCATAACCTTCTCTCAATCGATCCTCAACTTCTGCAGATCCTCAATCACGCTTAACTCAGCCTTGACCTTGTCACTCATGTCTAGCCCTCCATCGTCACCATCTCCATCCATCTCCATATCGTCCTCTGTCCTTGCAGCCCTCAGCTCTTCCCTCGTGTGCACGTGGTAGTCTCCACACAGTCTCTCCTTCTTGTCCTCCAGCCACGCTTGTGTCGCAACCTCCTCTACCCCATACGCGAACATAACCTTTTCTTCCTCAGCAGCACCCTCGATGCAGTCCACGAGAAACGTCGTCAGCAGGTACTGCTTCCACAGCTTGATATCGCCTTTGCGCCCTGTGTTAACCACGACATCGACGACCAGATTTCGAAGTGAAGAGCTCGCGTCCGTGCAGTCGTATACGTCTTGGACGCTGCCGTATGGGAAGTCGTCAGGCGCGGATGCGATGCGCGTGAAGAACGCGTCAAGAAGTGCGTTGCGGAAAGAGTACGCGGAGAAGTATCCGGCGAAAGCAAAGAGTTCGGTGACGAAGCGGTAATAATACTTAGACGCGGCTATTGGGCGGAGATTCGGATGTGTGAGCGCGCCGGTGTACAGGAAGGTGGTGAAGACTTTGAAGTGTGCGGGCGACTCCGAGGCGAACATGAAGGTCCTGCTGGAAAGGTTGTTGCTGATTTTGATCCTGCGGAAATCTTGGAGACTGGAGAGTGTCAGTGAGCTTGCGGGGCATGAAAGTGTGGTCTTAGTCTGTTGCGCAAGTGTCGAAAGCTGTTGAAAGAGGTGAGAGAACTTGACTTACCGGTCTGCGAAGTACTCCGAGCCCTTGCGCAAGAGCTCCACGGGGACGGTGAAGATTTCCATTTCGTCTCCGCGACCGACCTTAAGAACTGCCATGAGCTCTTCCTGGTCGATGTTGCGCCCTACGTATGGTGCGCGGCATGGCACAGTAGTGTCGGTCATGTTGAGTTTGGATGTGGATGTATACGTGCAAATGTTGAGTTATACTCGCGGTCGAAAAAGTGGGTGAGTTCAGAAATGAGAAGTCTCGTTTGTTGTGTTGAGAAGCGTGGTATATAGTTTCTCCCCTCCGTTTCGAAGTTGAAGTGAAAGAGGAGATGCGGTGAGGAGCGGTATCGGAAGCTCGGCTTATACAGTGAGAGAGAAGACATAGGAGCGTTTGCGCAATGCACGCGCAGCGGTGAGTGACCAGCAGAACAGACTGTTTCAGATCACGCAGTGGAATGAGAGCGAAATGCGATACAGAAATGACGAACTTTTGAAATATGTTCCTGCGTGCTGATCGTGCGTAGTCGTCGGGTTTCTCCTCTGAAAGACACCGTACACTCCTTGCGACTTGCATAGCTTCATAACGGAACGCCATCGGCCCTGGAGATGGTGCATCCTCCTCCATATGGAAGTCGCTGTACTTAGAACTCGGTTCCAACGCAGATAGAGCACCTTTACCACCCGGTCTCAAAAAGTAGCAGCGCCGTTGCCAGTCACACGGGTTCCCGGCGAACTCTTCAACCGACTCCCCCCATCCTTGAATCACGGGCTCCTCGTAAAGAGGATTCGGGCAGAGCTGTGCTATCAGTACTTTGCGATGTTAAAGTTTGAGCGTGCTTGCTTACGATCTTGCGATGGCCACGTTGCTTGCAGTTGCTGCACTTGATGTTCTTCAACGTCTTGGGTTTAGTACACATGCGCGAAAGACGTCCTTCTTCGCCGCAGCCGAAACAGTGGACGGTACCTCGAGTTCTGGTGTGAGGACAACGCGAAGTTTCATGATCTTCTCCACAGCATGAACAGATCTCCGTGTCTGGGGTGCTGTTGCGGCTGTCACCGCTGTGCAAAGTCAGCCTCATAATTCTGGTGACAAAGCGAGTCAATGGTACTTACAAAATCATCTTAGTAGAGCTGAGCTCAGATTCAGAATGTTCATGATACAGAAAGCAGAATTCCTTCTTCTTGATCTTGAACCAAGTCTCTTTGCTTTGGCCCGTGAGCCCTGGAGCAGAGCCCAGCACGGTACCGTTGTCCACGGAGGTCTGCACAATATCCACAATGAACTCTTTCGGTGAGCGCTCCGCCAGGTCTCGCCAGTCGTCGAAACCAAATCTGTCCACAATCAGGTCAACGTGTAGCTTGCGTAGATAATCGTCTTCGCTGGTCACCTCGTAGAGCAAAGTACTATCACAGATCGGGAGCTTTTACTCTTTTGCCATCCGTAGGAAGTACATATCCAGTACCTTATTCGCCAACTTCGGACATTCGTGGGCTTTGGCGAAGGAGTAAAGGTTGATGAGATCCTTGAACTCCAAGTCCGAGCCGTCAGGGCGGCTAAGCTCGCCGGTGTTCACCCAGTCGTAGAACATGCCGAACGTACCAGCTTCATCGTCAGGAAGACTAACAAAATTGGTGTCGTTGTTCACTCCGCTCAGCTCTTTCTTGAAGTGTCCCGAGTAGAATCAGAAAACGCCACGGTGCATCTAGAAGTTCGGAATGCCCCAGCCGCTCGTACGGACAAGGATCATGCGATCGTAGGCCTTACTGTTGGTCATCAGTATTCTGTACATACTAAGAGTCGCCAACTCACCGTGGTGGTTTCTGTGTAGAGGCCAGACATGGTAGGTCATCCGAAAGCGATAGCTTCGCCAATGCTTCCACCGCCGCTTCGCTGGCCCGACCCATGCTGCTCGGATCTTAAGTCTTCTCGTGTGTCGCGACGCCGTCCGGGGCTCGTCGCGTGCCCACCGTCTGACGCGCTGCTGTGTCGGTCTCTTTCGGACCGCGAGAAAGCGAGATAATGAGGTGTCCAGTCAAAAGGTTTGCGTCCGACCGCACAAAAAGTGAGCGCACTAAACGCAACACGCTAGTACCCTTAGCGCCACCACAGCGGTCAATCGAGGCAGGAGCGCTCCTTCCTCCTCACCAGTGCCCCTCAGCACCACAGAACGCGAGAGTGAAAGGAAGAGAGTAAATATCCAGAGAGTGAAAGAGAACACAAGCCAAACATCCTACGTGTCCACATATTCGCTATCAAACCATGTACCTATCCGACGCCCCCCACCGAAGATGCCTCCCAGTCAATACGCCTTCATAACAGTCATGCAAAGGTATCAAGACACAAGGAAACAGCGCTATCAGACAGACGAAGAGCAAGAAGAAGAAGACCGAAGACCAATCTACCGTCTCGGCACACCGCCTATACCCATGTTACCCGTCATACGGCCACCACCTGCATTCAGACTCTGACGAACAATAGCCTCGGCGGCTTGTGCGGCCGCGAGACGTTCCTGCAGTATTGTTAGCATATTTGTTCAAAGATGAGATGTTGCGGCAACGTACCTTCTGCCTGCTCCGGTCCTTGAGATATCGCTCCGCCTCGGGTCTCATGCGTAGAATACGTAGAATCATGTCATCGTTAGGCTCAGCCTGAGCTTCTTTCCTCTTCTCCTCTTTTGCCTTCTTCATCGTGCCCAGATTGCGTGACAGCATAATGGTCTTGTGTTTGCGCGTAGGCATGCCGACAAGACCTGCTGCGCCGCCGAATTGGTGACCTATGGATGCTGGGGCTGACATGCGGTTCATGCGTGCGTTCTGCTCTTGTGATCGTCGCGCACTTGCTGCTGCCATCGATTCCGAGGTGCGAACGAGGTCATCGGTCTGCTCGAAGTAGAAGAAGTTGAGGTTTTGAAGTTCGTGGTATTTCGGCGATTTGAGTACGTCGATTGGAACGCCGTCGACGTTGCCGTCCTCGTCTGCGGCGTTGAAGAACTCGAAGAGCATCTTGAGCCACTTGAAGACGATGTCGAGCTCTTGTTGTGTGAGCGGTCGTTGCTGTGAGATCTTGTCGGAGAGTGGTGGGACGAGCAGCGATTCTATCGTTGCTAGTGCTTCCTTCCATAGACGCGTCATGACCATGATCATTGCGGCATCTGTCAGCGTTTGCTTCATGATGGCGAAATTATCATCAAAGTAGCTGAAAAGCGGCGCAAGAGCCTGTGAGACGTCATGTGGTGTGGGACCTTGTGCCACAGATTGAGGTCGCGCTGCAGCGCGGAAGTAGCTGGTGACCGAAGACACTGTGATGCCTTTGTTGAGCAGGCTTCTGAGAGTCCGTCGAGACAGAATGTCGTTGATGACGGTGGAAAGCTTAATGTGTCAGCGAATGTAGAAAGATCGGAAGCTTCCACAACTCACCTTATCTGTGATCTTTCGGGTCATATCACGCTCAGTCCTCTTAAGTGTCCTGAAAGCCTTGCCGAAGTAGAATTGGATGTCGTCACGCTCGCCTTCCATACTCACTCGCAGTAAGAGGCGACCCTGCGTGTCAAGATCCAGCCAGTACTCGCGCGGCATGTAGTCTCGGAAATGCGACGGATCGAGCTTGAGCGACGTTCGACCAACGCAGTCGTGATCACCCAGCGCATCCCAGTCCCAGATGGTGGCGACAATATTGAGCGGGCCGTTCGTCGTAATGTCGATGGTCTCATCCCAGCGAGGGTTGAGGTTGGCGTAAATGACTCGTGTCTTTGCTAGTCGCTTCTGATACTCATCACCGAGAACAACATAGGGATCACTAAGCCCGTTGATGTCGCACGCTTTAAGATCTTCGGCTTCGATTATCTTAATGGTGAAGACGAAGTTGTTGTTGCGGAGACGTTGCGTTGGCGGTGGAGCATGCTTTTGGATGACTTCAGCACATGCATCAACGCCAATCTCGTGTTCAAGCTTGTCCAGTCGTTGCATTGCATACTCAATGTTGTTGAGTTTGATGAGTGACTGCGACCGTTAGCACGAGCGGTTGAAGTATATTAGAAACAACTCACTTCAGGGTAGAACTGAAACGGCTCTACTTTCTCCCGTTGGGTATAGAGATCCTTCGCCATGGAGATCCACTTTTCTTGCCTTGTTCGACTAGCCTCAGCGGCTTGCTCAGGAGTCATACGGTCCATTTCTTTTGCGAACTTCTGTTCCACCAGGTCGCAGTATCTGGCGAGTGCAATACCGATGGACTTCGAGACTGCGGTCATGAACTTGGCGTACTGCACATCGTCGTCCCAGTTCAGTCCGACTATCTGCTCGATGCTTTGATTGAACGATCGGAAGATGTCAACAACGGAGATGCTGTGCCGCTCGTCGTCGTCAGGAACAGGATTTTGCGATTCAATGTGGAACTGGTCCGCCTTGAATGCATTCTCAACCCAGCCTATGAGGTTTGTGTCGATCTCTCGGATCCATCTCCACACAAACTCTTGCAGAAGATCTTCGATCTTGAAAGCAAAGCGTCGGTTTGGCAGAGCATCGCTGTGTATGCGGCGAATTTCAACAAGCTCTTTGTACAAGTCGAACCCGTCTTGGACCGGCACAGTCTCACTTTTGCTGTGCGATACCTCCAGGATGCGACCGACCAAGTCACGCGCGTCTGCCGCATATGCAGGGAACATTTCCTCGACGAGGCACATCATGGGGCTGACGCCCATGACGTTGGGGTTCTTTCGGTATCTTTTCTGTATCTTCTCACACAGCTTGACCACCGCTCGTCCAAGTTCAATGACGTGGTAGAATTCCCATTCCTCTTTGGTATTGGGGATGTGCTTCGCAAGTAGCTCGCCGTACACCTCCGCCGCCCGTTGCTTGAGGGCTTGCTTCAATTCAGCAGCGAACTTGTCCATGTCAGCCTCGGTCCCAGAGTACAGAGGATCATCGTAGATGTGATTTTCCAAGATGTACATGATCGGTCCCACAGCTGGAGCTTTGTTGTCGTAGCAATGCATCAGTAGCTGAAACATTTCACGCAGCAAAGCTTCATTTAGTGACTGCAGTATTTGCTGATTGAGCGCGTAGTCTTGAACAGTCCACTTTGACCGGTCGAAAAGTGCGTCCTGTACTGGGATGTGGCTCATTCGGTACGACTTCTTGTCTGTTGGCGGTGGTGGCGGCTCCTTCACATAGTTGAAGCCGGCATCGAGCGTATCGAGGCTGATCTCCTGGTTAACGTACTTCTCCCGAATCACATCGAGGAGAAGAACGAGACGCGAGAATTGCGGGACCCTCCACCTCACGGCAACCTCATTAAGCAATTCTGCCGACTGCTTGGACAACAGCTTCATAGCAGGAGTTTCATCCGTCGCTTCGCTCGCTTGTAACTCGGCATCGTTCAAATCGTATGTGAGTACCTCTTTGAGTATGGTGCGGTAATATGAACGTGGATCTGACGGGATAAAAACGTAGGATGTGCCGTCTTCTACTCCGTCGTCTTGAATGTTAAGCCCGCTCATGTCTACAGGCTGATCGATGACATAAGATGAGCCGTTCTCGGTCGATTGTGAGCCCGATCTTGAAGGATCAGCATAGCCAGGATCTAAGGACGGATTTGCCTTGAACTGCGGAACGGAGCCACCGGAGGAGCTTTTTGCTAATTCAGGGTTCGACTGGAGGATGGCCAGTATCATCTGCGAGATGTCAGGAATCTCCTGGTGCTTCCACACCTCGTACGCCTCTTCCAGGTCAAAGTCATCATTGTTCAGCGTTCGTTTGGTCATCATGCTGAGGTGGGCTTGGTAGGTCTTCAGATCTTGAAGCGCGGCCTTCTCGGTCCAAACAGACTTGTGTCTATTGATGTCTGACTGCACGTCGGAGTATGATACGGAGAAAATGCGTGAGACGTGCAACACAAGCGGCATGTCTTTGACCTCGTACGTGCGCGGTACCTCGACCTCAATAGTGGTGCCGCCCTGACCGCCATTGCGCTGATCGCCGCTCGAGAGGTCCTGGTCGTGTACCAGCAGCTTTTTCTCCATCGTTGCAAGCCGCTGTGCCAACTCTGGCCGGTCCTTGGTCCAGTCATTGTCTTTGAGCGTGGAGCTTATGAGCCGGATGAAGAGGGCAACATGCCGATCCACCATAAGCTTCCACCCGTCGTCCGCCTGCGCCTTCCCTTGCTGCAGCTGCTTTGTGGCGTTCGAGAAGAAGATCAGCAGCAAGTCCTCCACGCGCCTGTCCTTGTCCATGCTTTTGCGAAATCGCGGGTCCTTGAACTCGTTCAGAAAGACGGCGAATGTGCGCTTGACTGTGGCATCCTTGTACTCCGGCATCTTCTCCGTGCCCATGAGCACCTTCGTTATCCGTTTGTCCAGCTCACCCATGAAGCCATGGGGAAAGCGCGTGCTCTTCGAATCTCTTATCAGGGAGATATCCTTCACAAGATCCGTCACCGAGGTCGATGACCGCTGGACCGCCTTGGGCGCTGCGGGCACATGCTGGACTCGTTTTTGGCGGGGCTGCAGGAGGTATGCGAGGTATGCCACGCGGAGGGCGTAGAGATAGGCATCTTGGGCGGTGACGCTGCGCTTGCTGCGTGCGTTCGCAGAGCTGTTGCGCTGCAGGCGGTCGCGTGTCTGGAGGCTGTTTATCCTGCGATTGCTGCCCCGCCCACTCCCTCGTGAAGTGTCCATGGCCTGCAAAAATGGGATTCAACGGGGCGTCGTAGGGAGGTCGACCGCACTCGGGCGCATGTCACGTCGATCGGCGTATGGCGGGCGTCCAGGGCTGCAGCGACCCAGTGATATTTGGAGGGGTCGTTCTTGCTACTATTGCGCACTCTTCACCACACAGCGCCTTCCTCTTTTACTTTCGCAGACGCCCTCCAGATCTCTCCAACGTGTGGTGTGCGGACGGTCTCTCGACGGACTTAAAGAAGAAGATGGGCTCTGTGGCGGCAGCTCCACTCGACGTGCGTCACAGGTTGGGCGTGGGTATTGGACAGGGAAGCGCGTCGGACTTGCACCTGCTGACTGCTAGTCTCAGCTCATGAAACTACACTTTAATTAGCTACACTTGTAGTTACACGCTCGCAATGATTTGTAGCACGGCGGACACAGGGCGAGGCAAGGCTGTGGGTGGTTCAGTCGGTGGTGTATCAGAAAGTCTTGCTGACGCCGTGGACCTCTACGCAATTTCCTTGGGCCCTGATCCACGTCGAATTGGTACTTCATGTTCACTTCACAATCTTCAAAACGATTTGCAAACGCTTGTCATGTTTATGATATTGGAATGCCCCATGAACAGCCTTACCAGGGGATCGGCATGGGTTTGCGGGAACATGCAGGTGCGACCGGCATCTTTGAACGTGTGTGTGGAGCCAACATTAATGATGCTTTCCAAACTTCCCTTCCATCGTGTGACCTTCTCCATCTTTCTCACCGTGCGATCGCCTTGTATTCTGGCTGCATCGCATTGGGAAGAGTCGTGTTACCAAACGGCAGCGACAACCAGAATCTGGGACCGAAAATGACCTGAGCTAGGCGTTCACATGCGCTGGATGGTGCTTCTTCCTACCTCCTCTACCAAAACATACCTCCCACCGTCACAACTTTCGAACATACCATCTCTGCATAACATCGGACGATCGAAAAGTAATACTGTGTTCCACTCTTCAGGGAAGTTGAACTTCGAGCACGTCGCGTCAACAATCTGCGTAAACAAGCACACGCGTCTCACACGACAAATCGGCACCTGTCTCGAGAGACACGTCTCACACCCATCACCGGTTGAACCGGGCACTCAGCACGATGCCAGCCTCACAGAGCCCCACCAACGCGGCTGACCGCCCCCGCCTCACCGAAGCGCAGAAGAAGGAGAACCACATCCGCTCCGAGCAGAAGCGACGAGAGGCTATCCGCGAGGGCTTCGACCGGCTCGCCTCCATCGTGCCCGGTATGGAAGGACAGGGGCGCAGCGAGGCCGTGGTGCTGGAAGCGACAGTGAAACACCTACGCGAGCAGATCGTCGAGCGCAACAAGATCATCGCCGAGGCGCAGGCACGCGGTGTCGACACCACGGGTTGGGAGCTGCCTGACCACACGCTTATTGCATGCGAGTCACAGTTGAAGCGCGCGCAGGAGGAAGAGGAACAGCTGAACGGGGCTCAGGGCAGGGACTAGCAGGCCACGCGTGGGAGATCGTCCTTTCAAGCAGCACGCAAAACCAATAAGCAAAGCAGGCTTGAGGTGTGCAGACCAGCGGTTCAAGCCGATTCACTTGCTGGCGACTACGATGTTGATGATTCGCTCGATGGCGACTACGACACCGATGATGCGGCGTCCGCAGAACCCACAGAATTTCGCTGAGCCTTCGCAAGCGTGGTGACTCGCATGGAATTGAAGCACCAAAAGCCCCATCCTCCGAGCACCCTTGATGATCACAAATGCGATTGTACAAGGAGGAACGCAAGTGAGCTCTTGGAAGAACTGTGCGACGATGAGGTGTGCAGCCAGGACTTGATGCTGGTTTAGACTACGTTCTGATCCAGCTACCATGATCACGATTTGTCGTTCTTGAGTTATAGCAAAGAGAGGAGACGGATCAATTCATCAGGATTCGCAACCTATCAGTTTACTAATTCCAAGATCGCGTGTTGGCCCCACATCGCCTCACATTACCCCACAACATTCACTCGCGCACAGACCGCATCACTATCGATAAGCTTACAAAAATAACATTTCGCACCAGCACGCCCAAACAATCGCAAATCAAGCTCTGCAACAATGTCTTTCTCCTTTGCCTTTTCCGGCGACGACATAGAAGAGGATCCAAGTGATGTTATAGACGACATTCAGCAAGAGCGAGGACAAACCGGCAATGCGAATCACGATGCACCACAGCCTATTTCGGCTAGATCGCATGACTTGGAAGAAATGGTGCGTATACACCAGAGATGCACTCAACTCAACCTAAGCACAAACTCTTCGACACTTTCGAAAAAAGCAGCAAAGCCACACTAGCATCCCACAGGGCCCCCTTCTTCTAACCATGAATCTAACACACCCCACCAGCTCTCCACCCTCCCCGACAAAATCTCCTACTCCACACTCACCATCAAAAGTCCCTTGGGCCACACAACCCGCCTAGCACGAAGAGAACTGTTCGACGTGCGCCTCCAACTCATGGCCGAAGACGACGGGTCTAATCCTAATCCACTCTCCGGCCTCGACGATTCAGATCTCCGGGCGAATGTTTACGAGGGCGGGTACAAGACTTGGGAATGCAGCATTGATCTCGCGCGCTATTTGCTCGATCACAGCGTGGATGCTGGGCATGTGGTTGAGCTTGGGTGTGGTAGTGCGGTGCCGAGTTTAGTTTTGTTTCGGAGTGCGTTGAAGGGGAAGGGTGGGGGTAGGAGGTTTACGTTAACGGATTATAATGCTGATGTGTTGCGCTGCGTTACGGTGCCGAATTTGCTGCTCGCTTGGGTAGGCGGGTTGGGAGAGGACGAAAGTAAGGAAGTTTTTCCTGAGAGTGGAAATCCGTTGCTTAGAAAAGAGGAGGAGAACGGCGACCTTTATTTGACGCCGGAGGTCATTGGGGGGTTTCAAAAGGCGCTGTCATCAGCGGTTATCTCGCTCACCCTACTTTCTGGCTCCTGGAGTCCCGTACCCATACTTCTCGACCTCATCCCGTCTACTCCGGAACTCGACACGTTCATCCTAGGCTCGGAAACGATATACAGCCCTGCGAGTCTGGAAGCTTTTGTGGAGACAATTACCGCGCTGATGAAGCGCGTTGAGACGGCGAAGACGCTGGTCGCGGCGAAGAGGGTGTACTTTGGTGTTGGGGGGAGTGTGGATGGGTTTAGGGCGGCGTGTGTGGAGAGGGGATGTGTGGCGAATGAGGTGGAGTTTGAGGGGTTGGGAGGCGAGAGTGAGGGTGGGGTGAGGAGGTGTTTGATTGAGGTGAGGTTGTTTTGATGGAAGATCGAGTTTGCAAGCTGAGTTCAAGGGGAAGAAATTGGTCGTGATCATGTGTATTTGTGTCTCGGAAAGCTATGAATGTGACTACGAATGTGGGTATCTAGGTCATTGCGCGTACCACGCGCTCCAACAGGAAGTAAAAGTAAGAAAGATCGAGCCTTAAACGCCATGTAGTCTCTCCGACCAATTCCGCCCGCTACGTCTAGTTGACAGACAATTGCGTCGATTTGACAGGTATGACCGGAATGTCTGTCCCACGACCAATCTCCAGCGTTTCGCTTCGCACAGAATCCATGGCCTTAATGCGGTTCCGCTTCGTCTCTTCCTCGGTGTTTTGGCTGATTCCACGAGCTAGAGACAGCTGAGCCGTAGCTCGATTCATCTGGTCGATGTGGT
>Ga0265780_10001953_pt1 | contig 28547 bp, 18 predicted proteins | sample P1T30metagenome_FD_192432 | JGI IMG/M metagenome (GOLD analysis project Ga0265780, IMG submission 192432) | Plant litter microbial communities from East Loma Ridge, Irvine, California - P1 T30 | ecosystem: Environmental > Terrestrial > Plant litter > Unclassified | place: USA: California...
CGTCACGTTGCGTAAGTCCGGTTGCTTTCGATCAGCAGATCTGTCATGAGAGGGACTCAAACTCTCTTGTCTCCCAGTACTAAAGCTCTTGCTCTTTAAAGTAGACTTTGTCACATCTTACTAGTTATTTCCTCAGCGTCAATGTCGGATCTGGGCGCCAACACTGCCAGTGAAACGTCGCCTGAAGTGTACAACCCATGAACCCCGCGAATCCTGTTGCATTGTGTTTCCCACAAGGATGGCAGGCACATTAATATCCCATCTCATCACGTACCTCTCCAGCAGTATGCATACTCCCACGAGCCATACGGGAAGCAACTCTACTGCTCTAGGATGAATCGACAAGGCCTAAAGACAAACTAGGGGCGAATTACAAGGTATATGCGCATGAGCTTGTCTGGCATGTGCATAACCTCTACATCATGCGAGCCAGCAAGGTGATATGGCGTAAGATACATCCAGATGGCGTATGAGAATTGTTCGAGCTCAGCGATGGATCACGGACTGACTCCTTCACAGCAAGCCGACCCCACCAATAGCAATTTCCTCGACCTGGGTATGGATTACCATCCCCATGTGGTCGACAGGTTAGTCAACCACTGCTACATGGGAGCCTATCAGCTCGGACCTGAAGGCAAGGCCAACAAACTCGAATACGTTGATGAATATCCATTTGGCACGGATGAGAGCTCGTTTCCGTACCCCGAATCCTCAGTCGCCTTTCACCTCGAGATGTATCGCCTGGCGGAGGATCTTGACGCACCTTACCTCAAGCTGACCCTCCAGCAGAAGTTGGCTGAAGCTCTTCTCCTGACGTGGGATCGCCCTCCGGAAGAGCTGTATTCGACGATGGGTATGCTTTGAAACTCACAGACGAAGACAAGCGCGTTGCGAATATCCTTATCGCATCTGTGCTTGTGCAAGAGAGGAAGCAGTGGAGTGATAAGGAGGTGAAGAAGTTTTGGACCACAAACAAAAGGTATGAGGCATTCATGGAGAGCTACAGAGAAGCAAGGGAAAAAACTTCTCATCTGCATGAAATGGACCCCAGAAACAGGCACGCAAAGAAGGACAAACAGTGAGCTGGGGAGTGTGAAATTGTACTCATGGTTATAGCAAAAGTCTTTTGTACATAGAACCAGGGTTTTGGCAGTGCAAAAAGGAACACGTCCAGCATCGAATATCACTATACAAAAAGAGGACTATGCGAACTCGGTGATTCAGTCTTCGAACTCCACGTTACCATGTTCTCATTCGCAGCTGATCTTGAGAGTGATCCTGTACAACACTTTGCTCTTCGCAAGATCATCGACCTCTTCTCAAAAGGCATCTCATTCGAAAGCTTTGTTGCCACCGCCAGGTGTGTCTTCAAGCGTCACAAGAAGCTGCAGCTCTTGAAACAGATCCACTGAATGGATGGAACTATTGTCATCTCCGGTGCAAGTAGAAGCCTACAGTCGGTTGAAGGGCATCGGCGAATTTTCGAGGATGCTATGTGAGGCTTTAAGTGAGCGTCGTCGGCCCACAAACACTGGCGCCCACCTTAAGTCAAGCTTTGGGCCGTCTTTTAGGACCGGGCTCAATCGTCTCGCTTCTCCAGCTCAAAGCGAATTGCTTTATACTGGCGCGGCTTCGGCAGTTGTGTCCGTCCCGAACATCCAAGGTCAGGCCTCAAACTCTCGTGTGGCTTTTGGCTCACTCTCAAACCCCTATGAGTGATGTGAAGAGTAGCGACTTCGAGTAAGATCTGAGCAGCAGCCGCTCAATAAATACTAGGAGGGACTCAGGAAGCATTCGACAAATGCAGTGGGTTACGGAACCTTGACGGAACATGTTGGAAACGCTAATCTCACCGTACCATGGAATCTCCCCGATTGAGTCATTCTGACTTGTTACAAAAGATTTCTATCCTTATCGAAGCTTCGTCCTCTGGTAGTCATACTAAGTTCATACCAAATTACAATATCCATCAAAAAGGCTTCAGCCATCTGCTCAAGCTACTGCCTCTGTCTTCCCAGACGTTCGCTTCTCCGCCACCACTACCGTTCTACACCACATCAGCCCCTTCATCAAGCCCTTCGCACGACCAAACCAACTACTCACACAGCCCTCATTTACAAAATGCTCAAATTTTGCAATTTCTACACGTGGAACGACCTTACAATTACCCGGGCCAATACTAAGACTTGCACGCAGGAGCTCAGGACAGATTCGGTGCAGTCAGGTTGGAGATTCGCACATGCACTGGAACGACTGCGTTGATTGGAAGGAGAGTTGAACGCACATTCCGCGCTATAACTCCTCTCTGCTACGTACGCTAGGTGGCGCCATGATTTTAGAGAATTGTGTCTCAACTCTTAGCACTAATTGGGTAGTTTTAGGCGAACCTGTATGGATTCAAGGTCTTCTTAGCACTCTATGTCACAACAACTTTGTCGAGCGCGAAAAGACTGATTTCTCGCTACTCAGGCTTGTAGTGATATACGCTGCAATAAACCAGCTATTGGGTCTATTCAGGGTCATGCTTTAGATGGCAGCTGTGCTGGTATGTAATGTCAGTGGCATGGAGTAAAAGGAGCTGGACACGACAGGCAGGTGAACTCTCCGAAAGGTACTTCATTGTAATTGCGATACCTAATGTTGTACCTATGTCATCTGCTCACAGTAATTGCAAGCATAAGCTAATGGTGTGAACAAACTGTGGTCGCTTCGGCGTGAAGAACGAAAAAAAATCACTGCGATTGACCTTCACCCAATAAAATTGCCAGGTTATGTGCACGTCAAAAGATAATCCATGTATATAGCTACTACTTCTCCTTCTCAGTCATCGTAAGCGTACTGTGGATGAGTCGAAAGATACTCTTTGGCCCTCAGCTCCCTGAGTCGAGACTTCTCCGACAGAGCTTCCCACCACAAAGAGTTGTACCCCTTCAAGAAAAAGACGGTGGTAGGCCGGGTGTGGGGATCCGAGACGACCCAGCAGTCTCCCATATAAACATGGCATATGGTGAGAATCTGCCTCGATAGCAGCTGAGTCTCCTCGGGGCCTTCGAAGATCTTGTGAGCGGTCGAGATGAATTCGGAGACTCCCATCGGTCGGGATAGGACGTTGATGAGCATGCCTACTTGGCGATCGGTGAGCAAGCTCTGTTCCAACGCGTCGGCTTGTTCTACGACAGCTTTTGGTGGCTGAAAGGTCGGTCTCGCATCGTTCGTCCTGTTGGTATGTGAGACACTGCATAGATGGGTCCCATCGACGTAACGTACCTGCCTGTTGCCTCCAATATCCTCAAGAACTTCAGATAGGTCTCTGAAAGATCACTGAAGATCTGGTGGCATTGCTCTAGGATGTTTTCATCTGTCGGGTAAGCCGCTTCTTCAGCAGCAGATGGGTTTCCTAAGCTACCATGAGCGTCTTGGGATCGGTCGTTGGTAGCCATACTGGTTGATATATGTGTTGGACCAGTGTGAACTTGGACGAGGGAGAAATATATAAGGCGTAGGGAACGGAACTGTGGAGCTAGTGTCCTAAGCGCGCTAGGGTATATCGAAGAGCGCGTTTGTGACGTAACGGGTCATCTTAGGCGCAGTCACCCGTGAAGGTCTAGAGTTCCACGCTATCCTTTGACATGAATAAAAGAAAGGGAACAAGAGCTTTGGCTTACCTCCTATGAGCGAGAGAACAGCACTTATAGGTAAGAATGAGTGAAGTGGAACAGCTGACTGTCTTGGTGCGCTTGACTATCGCAAATATGTTGAACTATACCAGGATTTCAAGCTTGTCGATGCGAAAAGTGTCGCACGAAAAAGCGCTCGACTGGCTACAACAGCGGAAGCACTCGTTGTTCGCATCTTCTGGATCGATCCGATCTTTCATGCTGTTACTTTTCTCTCACCCACCTCATAGGATCTCAGTGACCGTGTACATAAGTTTGGCGCTAAACTTACAAGTCCCAATACTGTTATTCTGCTTAGATCATACGCCAGAATGCTGCCCTGAGCAATGCCAGCTCATTCCGTGCGTCGTAAATCTACTACTTAATGTAAGCTATGTTGGAAACCCCCAGACAAGGAAAGGTGTCCATCGCCGGCAACCAGACAGGCTTCATATGCAATAAGCTTGTCTATTGTTTTGATCAAACGAATCGGCACGTCGGGAGCATCTATGATCCATTTCACCAATTCTGTGCTATCGGAGATCGGTAATTTTGAGGTTAAAAGCTCCAAGATATTACCAATCGCAAGATACAGTATCTCGTTGTCAGCATACTTGTTTACTTATATGAAGAGACAGACGTGCAGTCGGAGAGGGTGAGCGCGGGAAAGCAGAGTATAGTCTAAAAATTCTGCGGTGGATCTTCTAGCAAGTAGATAGTATAACAGTTCAAAAGTAATAACACCCACTCTCTCTATGCCTTGTAGTCGACCACGAGAAGGATTGCGGCGTCCGTTTCTCTATCAAGGATTCTATAACACTATTTCAGAATGACGGCTCATTTGAGGCCCTAGTATCCATAGTTGTAGTATTAGCTACGAGATATGACGCAAAGCACGAGGGATCTAGCAAAACTAAAGGTAAGTATGTTGATATTTTGACCTGAGTACAGGTTGTTTCAGGGGTTGTTGATGATAAAGAGATCAACAGTGAGCGTAAACGCAAGTTATATGTTCGTTTCAGTGCGCAAAAGGACATAGAATTTGCGCCGCTGTTGTGAATGGGGGAAACCCCACACACTGCAGCTGGTTGGGAGATCGGCTGCAGCTTGTGAATTGACCTCTTATCACTGACATCCCATTTTGGAGAGGCTATATGTACTGTTTAGTTCTCAGAATTTACATTGTTCGACGGGTATCGAGCCTGCATGCCTTCATCGGGTTTGTGCTTTGGTGCAGATGGTCCCCTCCTATTGCAGGTAAGAAACTCATGGTCATGGCCGCTAGTGTGTACACCCGAAGATTTCTTTTTTGGCCAGCGAATCGATCCTGTGAGATGTTGCACATACAAAGAAACGGTCATATTTTATCTCTTTTTTGTCCTTCTCCATGTAGTCATTCATTCACTCAAGAAAATGATAAACAACAGGACAGAGTGAAGAACATGCCTAGCGTAAGTACATAGGTATGGAGAGCCAACCTCCTCTAACTGACTTCATCATTTCTTGAACTGTTGCTGACTGTAGCCTCATCTACAGCTGCTACCAAAAATTCCCAGAACACCTTCGTATCGACTTCGCCCCAGTGCTTCTGCACATGAAGAATTGTGGAAGTCGTCAAAATGTTCGCGAAATGCTTGTCTTCGTCTTTTGGCATCCTGGCCTCTCAATCTTGGCAAACCCTCTGAACCAGAGCTGCAAGTTTATGGGCTGTCAAATAGCGTGGAGAAGTGAGCAAACATTCTGTGAGCTTTTGATACACTGTCTTCTTGAGAAAAGGTGCGTCACAAAATTCGGCTAAGCCGTACATATCGAGATGGAAATCGTTGGCCGACCTAGGATAAATGAACGAGTCTTTGTTTATGCCATCGGGGTAGCGTTTTGCGTGATGTATGACGACAGCTCTGCCCTTGTGATCCAGATGATAGGCTCCCATGTAGCAATGCTGAATGAATCGGTCTACAACCTGAGGATGGAATTGATCCGGTATTTCGATACGATTGAATTTGATAGGCATGAGCACCTGCTGCATATCAGCTCAACGTTGATTTTTCAGTAACTATGTATGATGGGGGTCGGTGAAGGCGTTTGACTTGCATTGTTCAGATGCACCTTCTCTTGTACTAGCCTGCAGCAACAGATTATATTGCCTGAGTGAGTCTTCCAAAGGATGCCACGACATGCGACAATGAACTCTTTCCCGAAATCATTCTCCAGCCTGCTTTGGCACATGCTGCAATCGTCAGCTCGCCACTACCGGGAACTGAGCTCGTGTACTCACTCTTGTCTAATTCGATCCGCACTCGGTGGATTTTCGTAGCCGCCCGTATATCTGAATGCTATGCGTAAGAGATTGTAATTAGAGTAAAAGTCTGTCGCATCTATAAAGCCTGGTAACTCAAGTTCAAGCATTGCTAGACCAGTATTAGACGATGATTGAATCCTAGATGAGTTGATTTTGAGGAATTCAAATCGTATACGTTATTTTAATGAACATATGTAAGCAACTGCTACAGTTTGTCGCTTGGCTACTACACAAAACATGACTGACGTTTGACAAACTCGCGTCCGGGTTGCTTGTCGAATTGCTTGACACACAGGAAAGCACGCTCGGCCAGGGATGGTTGGCATATTTGATTATCTCAACGACTGAAGTAGGTATCTAATCAAGGCACTTGATTGTGAAGCTTCAAAGGCCGTAAATCTGGACAATGACGCATGACGTGTGTTGGTTGTTTCGTTTCGTGCCTGACCTATTTTGTGCTAGCGTTGGCCCGTTAACAATTATGGCAACAGCAACCACGGTTCAACAATAACCCAAACTTTTCAACCCTACTCCGAAAACCCAACTTTCCGCTACCTTTCAAGCAGGACGCGCAGAAAATGACTGTACCATCACACCTCACCACCAATCTCGATCATAAATGCCTTTTCGAAGCTCCTTGCGTATGACCTCATGCCTCTCGCAAACATGAAGCGCCTCAACACTGCATGAAGCAGTTCGCTGCCTGAGCCTCGATGAAATCGGGCTGTAGCGCTATCATGGTGAGTCGCAAATCTCCTCTTCATGATCCATTTACACCCTTCCATGATGACGAGGCCTCCTCTTGTCGGTCTAATCAGCCACAAGTGCGTCTCTCAGATACTTCGCACAGAGAACTCCCGTCAGGGCGGTTACAGTGTGCGATAGCATAACTCTTCTGATATCAGCCAATCTACGCCCATATTTGTTTGCTCAGCATGAGGACCAGCGCTGACATATCCTAGGTGCTCTGCCGCTAAGCACTCACGTTCGACTGGCGTTCGCGCACGCGCGTGGTACCATGGTTTGAACAGTTCAATCGCCTACTGGCCCTAGATTCAACGGATGTTCCCGCGCTTAAGCAGCCATTCCGGTCTGGGCGCGACTTTCCTCTTCCTGTCGGCGTACTACGCGCGGTGAGCGCATCGCTTGTGTCGCCAACTCGCCTCCCGCGCTTTGCTCGATCATAACTACCAGGTATACGCCATCTCATTTCTCTCATCATCCCCCATCCCCTTCCCATACCACCGGCTGTAAAGGTGTGCGAAGTAGGTTCCTCATACCCACCTTCCCCCCGTCACCCGACACAGCCCACACCAAACCCCAACCAATCTCAAGAGAAGAAGCAGGCACGCCTCAAGCGGTGATCCCTGAGGCAATAGGGAAGTCTTCTACTAGGGGTAGACCTGAGGAAGAAAGAGAAGCTAGCTACGCACTTTCAGGGTAGTGATTGTGGAGAGGGGACGCTGTTGTATCTCCCCACTTCATTGTGAGGAGAAGGTTCAGCTACCCTATGTAGTACATTCATACTCCTCAGCCTGTCTCTTCAGCATCTTTTCTGTTAGTTTGTTGCGTTCCTGAGATTGGGCGACGGAAGATAGTTTCCAGGGTGGCTGGACTCCTACCCGGGTCGTTGCATTCTGCTACTGTTGGTCTTCTTCCGTCGTACATTACATTACATTCATCATCGTTGTTGTTTGATCTTCAGCTAACCTTCTTGTTTCCTCTTGCTGATCAACATCTAGACCGAGGTATCGGAGGCTCCCGCGCGCAAAAAAGCTACCTCTCTTCCAAAAAGATGCCGACTGCAAAGCTACTGCAGCGCACAAGTCATTCCAACTCAGAAGCTACTTCGGCTCGGAATCGTCACATCTCAGAACCCAACTACAATCCCAAACGTCACAGCCCATACCATCCACAACATACTCAACGCCCGTCTAGCACGCGCTTCCCCATTGTTTACATCCGCCTTGCCCAATCCCCCAAAAGCCGTTATCCAGCCTCACCTGCCCCGTCCCACGCCCACGCCCAAACCTTAACCCAATCCACGACTCGCGCCCCCCGGCCCCGAAACCCACTACCAATAGCTCCCGCGCATTCAAACTCCACGCCACCGTCGCGAGTCTGACTCGTCTCATGTTGTGTTCAGCAGTGGGGTTCCATGCTGCAGGTAAACAAGACGACTCCAACCCATTGCTGGACAAGAAGGAATGTGTTATAGATGTACATATTTATATTTGAATTTAGTTGTCATGTTTAATTGTTATGTGTAATGGCTACTCACCCCATCCCGGGGTTTTCATCCTGATGTATCCAATCCCATCTGAATCCTGTACCAAGCGTCTAGAAGTTACATCTTACATATGTCCAAGTAAAGAAGAGAAAAGAAGTCTGTGACGGAAAAGGAAAAAAAAAAAAAAAACACGGCGTGTGCCCACGATAGCCTGCCCCCACGCTCCATAAATGCTCCCATGTGTTGAAAGTCAAGGAAAATAGCTGTCTCGCTAGCTGCGCTGTAGTTGGTTGGCTGATATTAATGACAAAATAAAATGCTGCGTGAAATTCGTCTGTGGTTCGTCGTCCCCGCTTGTCCTGCTCTTACAACACCCCTTCTCTTACTCTATGCTTGCTTCCCCGCCTCGTACACTCTTGCCATGAAATCCTCCATTTCCGTGTCCACGCTCTTTTCCCTCAGGACACGCGCGACATCCTCCGCGCCGCCCTCGACACAACTGCCCTCGAGGATCCCCATGACGGCCACGGCAACCCTGGGTGGGATCTTATCCCCCTCGATGGCGTACACGTCCATGACGCGCGCGGCGTGCTCGACGCCGAGTCGACTGCAGAACAAACTGCCCAACATATCTGCGAGGTATTCCCTGGGCTCGACGCGTAGGGCTTCCAGGCGTGCGGCGAGGGAGGGGTGTTTCTTGGCGAGGGCGTGGAGGGTGGTCGAGTACGCGGCGTGCATGGAGTTTGCATCCTGGACGAGGAAACTCAGCGGGAGCGCGCGATTGAGTAAGTTGGACAGCGCGATGAAAGCTGCGGGCGCGGGGAGGTTGAGGAGGAGGAGCGCGGCGATGTGTTGGATGCCCATGGTGCTCAGCACGCCGCTGATATCGGGGCGGTATGTGGAATACGCGAGGCAGATGTTGATCAGGTCCTGGTGGAGGGGCTGGTCTTTTGAGAACATTTTGAGTTCGGGCCAGACGGACTTTGTGCCGTCGGTGATGTGTTCCGTGGGGTTGGCTTTCTTGAGAGCGATGTTGTAGGTCGCTTCGCTGACTTCGAGGTCGTTGCCGATTGCGAGGGTCCAGACTTGGCCGCGTAACCGTGGGGGGATGCCGTTCCACCACATCTTGCGGTGTGTGGCGCGGAGGGCGGGGTTTTCCATTTCGGTGGCCCAGTTGGGGAGTAGCAGGGTGGACCAATATTCTGCTTTGACGCGTGTGGCTTTTTCGCGGGCGAGGGCTTCTTCCTGGGCGCGTTGGGCTTCGAGACGATCTGTGACATGTTAGATTAATCATGTGTTTGATTCCAGGTTTGTTCATCATACCAGCCTCCTCTATGCGAGCCAGCATTTTCTGGTACTCTTTTAGGTGCTTCTTCTCCTCCTTCGGGTTCTTGGGCGGAAGCCATGACGGCCGTGTGCGCGAAAGGTACTTCTGCTTCTCGGCTGATGGCTGGAACGGGTCGATGAGGGGATCGCTCTTGCGCACAGGAGGCAATGCGGCTTTCTTCGCTTTCGGCTCGGGTTGATTCAGCGAGGCTGACCTCGTGAGTCCGGGTTGTTGTAGCTTAAGTTCTTGTTTCTTCTCGAACTCGGTTTGGAATACCTCCAGCGCCTCTGTGAGGACCTTCGCATCCGTGTCGAGAGTTGTGTGTATTTGGTCCCAGGCATTCGTCGGCTGCCTTTCCAGCCGTGTCGGTGGAGAGTTTCCCCTCGTCGACGGCGCAGGCGAGGGGCGAGGCGAGGGCCGTGGCGAGCGTCGTGACCTTGAAGGCGCAGGCGAAGGTTTCCTCGACGCTGGCTGAACCTGACTCGCGACGTCTGGGTTTGGAGAGGGCATGCTGCCACTGCTTGAAGGTGTCCGTTCTTGCACTGGCCGCGGAGAAATCGGGACATTCCAGATAAACGCATCCTCTGGTAGTTCGTCATCTCCCTCGTCATCGCATTCTGCCTCCCTTTCCTTCACTGTCTTGCGCTTCGCGTCCTGCCATGACTGCCTCCGGGAGTTTACGGACGGCGACGGCATGACGTCCATGTTCCGGGAGCTTTTCCGTGACAATGTGCGTGGGACTATGGGTGACTTGGCAGCGCTAGAAGGCGAAGGAGACCGCGACGAGCGATTTGGGGCAGCGAGACCCAGGGTCGTTAGGGTAGGCGCAGACGGCGACGTGAAGCCTCTGCGGAACTGCTTGCCTGGCGCAGCAAGCTGAGTCGGCTGTCGTTGTCCGGTATTGCTGTTCAAGCTCGGGTATCTTGATTTGGCAGTGCTCGTCAGATCGCGGACCGAATGGTGGGCTGGATGATTATGCGATAAGCTGCGACCGCCGGATGGCCGTGATGCCTCAAAGATGACGCGATTTGACGGGCTCAATGGGAGGGGAAATGCCGAAGGGCCACTTGATGCTTCATCCAGGTTGATGTCCTCGAAGTGGGAGAGATTGCTCAGGTCACCGGGTCCAAAGTCCGAGTGGTTCGAAGAATGGAAGCTGCTCGACTTGGACGACTTGGAGTTGGTGAGGTCCGGCGGGCTGCCCGGCGGGCCCCCAAAGGACTGGTGGCCATCTTGCGACGAGTACGTGAGGGTCGCCATAAGCGGTCGGGGCGGTCTGCGGCGGTCTGACAGCGAGGGAATTGGTCGTCTAGCAGTGCGGGCGTGGAAGAAGTGCGCGCTGGAGTCGCGTTTTGGAAAGCAGTTTAAGGAGTGGACGTAATCATGCTCGGATATGATATACAGGGCTCGGTGGTGAGCAAGAAAATGCACTCCGTCGTCCGGACTGTGGTTCTCGCCAGCGTCGGCGTGTTGAAAGACGGTGGACGGCATGTCGAATCAGGGGGCCTAGCGTGCTTTTCTTGAGATGACCGTCCGTTCACATCCCTGTACGTCAACCGGTACCTGCCCTTGGCCTACGATTGCGGCTAATTGGCCTCACGGTTTGATTGCAAGCAAAGCGGGCGACGAGTGCGGCGGGGGAGTGTCTGAATGATATGCTGCAGAATCCGGGGGAAACTACACTACAGACCGCGCATGGCGAGACAAACAGGTGCAACAAAGCAATGCAGGGCCACCGCGGGCAGGGCCTGCCATCCATGATATTCGTCCAACTAGGCGGGCGGCTTTACTGCGTCGACGTGAAACCACCCACAGAGTGGCTGGTGTGCCCGCCCGTCTGCAGCGCTTGACATCACCACCACCACCGCCCACCCCCGTCATTAACACACCTACCCAATCATTAACCACCACTAGTAGAATCGCGATTGCAAAAGGCGGAAGCGAAGCAGGATTTTGTGCGACCGCTGTGCTTCGATCCGTCACTTCCACCGGTCTGCAGGCCAAGGCGCGGCCTCCGTTGGGCGTGCAGCTTGAACGTGTCGGCCTGCCGCCGCTACTTGTGCCACCCTAGCAGAGATCTTGATGTCGACAAGCCAAAATGTCGCATTTGCTTGCTGCTTGCAAGCAGTTGATCAGCAGCGATCGCTACGTGTGGACCATTTGCAGTTGCATGCATATCAGTGTCTATTGACCGCGGACTCGAGCATGCGCCTCTCGTGCTCGTCCGAGATGCGCGCCGCCCTGAACGCCTGCTCCAGCCAAACCAACAGTGCGCCATGTTGTGTCTGTTTCCGTTGAAACACCGAGAGAAAAGCCTTGCATGCGAGCCTACCGATACCAATCGTTAGCATCGTCGAATCCAAGAACGTCAAACCCCGCAGTGTTCACGTTGCGAACCATGGGTCGCGTTCCACCATGTCGCGAGTCGCGACCCCACGAAATGTGAGACGCCGCGGGTTAGCCACACTTACCATTGCAGATGACGGCGCGAGATGACGCTCTGGAGGGCGCTTTTCGGCCTGTCGCTGCGCGAGCGCGAACGCCGCTGAAGCATTACAAAGGCTAGTGCGGTGATGCTGTCAACCGTTTCTGTAGTTGTTGAGTACGCTGGTCAGCTCATAAACTTGGTTTCCGGAAGTCTTAGCCGCGGATCGCCCATGCAGTAACCTTGCACCCGCTTTATCAGGTCGGCTCTTGGGAATCGGTTCCTGACTGGTCCACTTTGCATGTGCATCGCTTTGGGCGACCATTTGGCGTCTAGGGAAGAGTATTGACGTACTGATGAGCAAGCTTGAACAAGTTGTGCGCACTCTAGATAGCACGCGCACATATTCAAGGCACCTCACCGCCGCTTCGTGGAAGCTTTGGTACAAATTGCCAAGTATCGTTGACACGCTGTTCAGCGATGCATCGATGTACATGGCCTTGAGCTGGATTTTAAACGCGCTATTCCGAGTCAGTACACGACCAATACTCGCTTCCCGTCCTGGGTCCACAACAATGGATGGGTCCCGGGACGATGATGCTGGTATGAGGTGGGGAACTCACTTGAGAGCCTTGCGATGGAAGGTCTGGCCAGGCATTTTTGCGAGATCGACGGTCAAAGAGTCTTCAACATCTGGTCCGGATTAGCTCTATAGTCACAGTTCTCCACTATCAACGTCAACTTACCCGTCCTTGCAGACCGCTCACTCTTCTTGTTGACCTCGAGCGTAGCTGTATCGATGTAAACCCCACAGTATGGAAATTTGCTGTCTGTGGCAGCTCTGGGAATGCGGTGGCCAGTATCTGTAACAGCGTCGAAGTTTGCTAGCGATTTTGATGTTTTCACAACGACTCCATAACCGGGATGCCCTCGATGCATCACCCGAAGGAATCCTTCTGCGTGTTGCTGTTTAATCGTGATCAGGAGGAAGTCATCCAACAGCCGTAGCAGTAAGCAGTCATCGCCCAGCGCGAAGCTGAGGACGTCACGCTCAAGCTCTGCGTAGAAGAAGTTGCACAGAATGCTTGACAAAATTGAGCCCTGGGGAATGCCCTTCTTCTGTCTGTAAAACTTCTTGCCAATCTTGACCAGATTTCGCTCTACATGTTCACGCAGAAGCCGCATCAGGTCATCCTTGGTTTCCTGCTGCTGCAGGTTCGTGTTGACAAAGACCGTATTGGACTTGAGCCCAACAAACTTGTTCTGCACAAGCTGCTGAAACGAGACCATATCTTTTGCCGCACCACTGTGAGCAACATACTTCTTCACAGGCAATGGATCAACATGCGGTCCGTTGAGCTTTTGCAATGCACCTAAAGGACTAATCTCAACGTGCTTGCCGGTTTGGTACGTTTGCATAGACATGAGGCTCTCAACCATTGTCAAGAGGCGTTGTTGTGGTATCGTGTCGAAGCATGTCTGCACATCGACCTTTGCGAAGTAAAGTGGACTTTGCTCAAGATTGCGCTGCTTCAAAGATGCCTTGAAAGCTGACAATTTGGGGAACATGTCTGTTACAGAAAAGAGAGAGCTTCCGAAAACGCTGGGCTGAAGTGACTGGTGGACGTTAGTGGCAGGAAGATGTTGCACAATGAGGCAGCGCTGACCTTCTCGTAAGTAACCACATTGAACACTGGTGTCATCTCTGAGTTGATACTGCGACCAAGAGACGTCACGCCATTTTTGACGACTTGCTGTCTCCTCTTGAGGTTCATTATCGTTCGGAAGCCGTGACTCTTGGGCAACAGTCGAATTTTGCTGAAGCCGAGCGGTCGCATCGACAACAATTTGTTTGTACGCTCCGTAGGCATGTGCTCGAACATGCTTGACTTCAATGCCGTCAACGATGACTCGGTGAGCATGCGCCAGACATCATGACGGAAGTAGAAAAGTCTATTTTTGTGCACGTTTGATTCTGTAACATGGAAATTTGACCGAACCAGAGGAATGAGAAAGGAATCGAACAGCCAATAGACAAACTCCAGCAGAAGTTCTTTCCTTTTCTCAAAATCTGACTTGGCTAGTTTGGTGGTGTCATGCTGACCCGAGGGATGGAGCCAAGTCATGGATGTGATCTGCAAGTCAATCAACATGAGGCATGTCAGAAGACAAGTAACAAATTACCTGAAGCTTTTGTGTCACCTGGTGGAGATTGAGGCTTTCAAATCTTCGCAACGAGATGAATTGGTCTACCCAGGACATGATGACACGCTTGTTGCTTTCGTCGCCCCAAAAAGCATTCGGGATGACCCTAGCCACCACGGCTCGGCAAAAAGCCGAGACATCAGCAGTAGAACATGCCATGTCTGTGAAACACGCCTGGTCAGTCGAGCTGTCGTTTGGGCTATCGGTGGAAAGACCGCTGTTCTCTGAGTCTGGTCGAGCGTTGCATTTCTTCCATTCGGGCTTCGATGATGGTGGCAGCGTCTGTCGTGTTAGCAAGGTTGTTGTGCAGGATTGAGCACCATACACACCTTGATAGGACAATAATGGCGGAGGAGCTCAGCGTAAGAGCATCGGTGATTCAAGGTTCGCATGCGATCTATCAAGGCCACAGTAGCACCACGCAGCCGCTTTGGTAGACGCGTTTTCCACTTTCTCATTTCTTCCGGGTCAGTGGCCTTGTCACCCAGGGCTCTACACATGCTCTGGTGGATCTCCTTCTCACGCAATGTGTAGTCTTTGAAGGGCATGGCAGTCTCTCGACGATCGACTTTGGACGTGAATGCATTGTGCAGGCCGAACTGCCTGGGAAAGATGTATCGTAAGATCAGTATCGTCTGAAGCTGGTCGCTCCGATCAGACAATCGATTCAGCACGTCTTGTGGCAGTGTTAGTTCAGGCATGACTCGAAACCATGTGGCAACTAACGGATGTGGCGCATGCCAAAGCGAACTCCTCCTTTCGCATTCAGTGCTGCCTTTGCGTACAACATGCGACTGCGGACAAAGGTGATGGCGCCAGGGCTTCGATTCTCGCTGTGCTGGTTCAGGGGGACCCCTTTGGCGGGTTGATTGGCTTCATTGTGCCGCGGCTGCTCTTTCTGTTTCTCATCTGGCTTCAAGTCTGACATGGGGATGCCGCTGAGCTGAATGTAGTTGCCGATTCCACCAGTGACAGGCAGAAAGATGGCACAGTCGAGAAGCAGGTCGATGATGATACGATCACCAGGCTGGCCGAGCAAAGCAAGTAGCCTACCCCATGTTGGCTCTTTGAGCGTGCGCACATGGCTGTTCGGTGAACGTTCGACCAAGCCGGGTACAGAAGAAGTAGGCTCGCCATGCTCGTTGTGCGTCCGCCCTGCATGGGCAGCTCGCTGGAAGCCGTGGCACAGCAAGTGCGATGGCTTGTGAGCTGTGGATCGCCGAAACAGGAGCCATATCACGAAGTCTACAATCTATGGTCATTTAGTTAGCAGATCTGGCTGTATCGCCACGTGCAGGGCTGTGAGACAGTGCCGTGGGCTACTGGACCTACCTCGCTTTGCTGAGAATATCCAGACTTGAAGGTGCCGCCCGAGTTGCTCTGCGAGCGCTGCTGGGTGAAGCTCTCAAGTTCGCGGTCGCGTTCTTTAGCCTCGTGTTGGATGTTCCTGGGCTCTGCATCAGGGACGCAGCCAATCAGGGCCGAGTCCAGCAGCTGTCCCAGTTGGACGTCGAGATGACGTGTGCAGGCATCCTCTTGGGCAGCTTGAGATGTGGCCAGTCCGAGCTGGGCTATGCGGCGCCGCCTGCCCTTGGAGGACTTGGGCAGTCGAGACAATATATGGTGGCGCAGAGTCAGGACCTGGGGATAGAGGCGCCGCAGCACTGGATGGTCGGGGCCAGGTGGTGAGGCCGAGGCAGGTTCGGCGCGCCTTGCCTTCTTGCGAGGACCCCGACTCGCATGTGTCGCGGGTTTTCTTTTCATGCTGGCGGCGATGCATCGATGAGCGCGTTATCTTGGAGGTTGAATATTGGATATTGGATATTGTTGATGTTGATTGGTGTCCCGAAGGAGGAAGGCGCGCAATTGAGTTTGGGAGGCCGCGAGCGTTTTCAACGGGCCCAGCTGGTCGCCCAACGCTCTCAAGTGGGTGCCATGTCACGTTGTGGTGTTGTCTTCCAAGTTCCCAGGCAAGTTCCCAGGTGCACACACTGCGGGAGATGCGAGTCGCAACCCGTGTCTCCGGGCGCTGGGCGCTGGGCGCTGGGCGATGGCCACCTCGGGAACCCTGCTGATTCAGCTTGATCCTGGCATCGCTGGGGAAGACTTCCGCAGCAAGCTCGCGTCGAGCAAGCCCCCGTAATCAATAGATGCCATTATGATTGACCTGCTGCTGCTGTGCCCTTGCAGCTCGCACTGATCCCGTGCGACGTCAGCCCACAGCGCCGTTGTGCCGCGGCCATACATGCTTCGTACAGTCAACTAGCTGCCTGCAACGGTCAAGCTGCCTGACCAGAGTGTACCAGTCCAGTACCAGACGTGCAAGTGTGGGCCACACTCCGGTAGATCTCCCACGACAATCATTAACCTCGCTCCCACCTCTGCATACCCTACCCTGCCTGCCCTGCCCTGTTAGCCCTCTGCCTGCCATCCTTCACAGCCTCTCCTTACTCTCGCTCCTCTTCGCACGCTGTGACTTGGTGTTCGGCCGTCCGACTCGCATCCCGCTGAAACAACGCGCTGCCGGCGAGCAGAGTTAGTCGACGTCTACTTTCCATCAGATTGAAAGCGCCCGCGTGTGCGTTGTCTCTAGCCACCCCGGTCGCCGCGACCAAGGTTGCGCTTGTGTTGCTGCCATCTCCGCCCGCAGAGTGATTGGGCGAGCTTTCGTCTCAGTGCGCTGGCCGCCGCCTATTCGCGCCAGGAAAGGCTCTTGCAATCAGGACCATGGTGCCGTAACAACATGGCAGAGTCTGATCAAGTGCATAACTATGCATATCCGTCCGTTGCCAGCTGGCTGCACTCGACGACGCTGGCCCAGCTCCATGGCGCCTCCGAGCCCCGGAATGTAGACGACCCACTCGACGACGCCTCCCCTGATGACTTTTACAAGTCCGCCTATACCTCCACCACCCAGCACGACATAGTCGCCCTGCCGCCAGACATGGCCACCACCCGCCAGCGCCAGTCCACCGCGAACGGCGCCGTACGCCCGCCTAGTAAAGCTGGCCCACGATCTGTCTCTGGCCCGGCCTCGACTGCCACTACCACCCCGACACGCGCTTCCCCGCACGTGTCAAACAAAGTAAAAGCGCTGGCAGAGAGATTCGAACGCTCGCCGCAGAGCAGCCCTGCCGGCTCGTCGCCCGCGGTGCGATCGAGGAGCAAAGGCCCGGGTCGAGTGGGGGGATTTGACCCGTCCAGGCGATCCAATGCCTCGGTGTCGTCGACGGCGTCCGCAGCGCGTCCCAGCAAAGAGGTGACCTATGGATCGTACAAGTTCAACAACCTGAAGCCGAGGGAGCGACCCCAGCCCGCGCCTTCCACGCCCCGGAACGCAGCTGCCAGACGAACCACTGGCAGCCGGAGCAGTCTCGACCACCACACATCGCCCACACGGAAGAAGCTCGTTACGCCCACGACCCGATCAGCTAGCCGGCCAGCGTCGACGGGGCGACAGCCATTCTTCGGAGAAGTTGTGAGCGGCCAGGACGTCACATCGCCTGGCTTCGGCATACCCACCCTTGACGGCACCGAGGAAGAGGCCCTGAGCGTGGATGCACTTTTGGGCGCATCAGCAGGCGGTGCGCGTTCGTCTGCCGCGCCTCATGGCCCCCACCATCATCGCTCGGGGAGTGGTGCCATGTCCGCGTTTGCTGGCCAATCCTCGCGGATTCCTGTGCGCCCATCCCCCGCCTCCAAGATACCAGTGCGTGCGCGACGTCTGAGCGCCACTTCAGACACCACCAGTTCGTCCAGCCGGTCCGTCAGATACACGCCGACCCGTGCCTCGAACCACAGTGACCGGGCATCGCCGACACGGTTCTACAGAAAGCACATGGGAGTGGGATCCGTGGCGGACTCGGGCGGAGCGGAGCAGCCTGTTCTTCCCTCGTTGGCGTATCGCGGATATCGAGAACGGGGAAAGTCACCAGCCGCGCCGCGTAGCGGTCCGAGCATATCAGCTATTGCGAATGCCCCACCACTGTCGCCTCGATTGCGGAATTCGAGGGAGAGGCAGCCGCTACAATCGCCAGCGCAGAATGCCCGGGACTCTGGTGCATTTGGGGAGCACAGCTACTTCCCTGATGACTCGTTCGGCGCACATCACAGTCGACCCGTCAGCTCTGAGAACCCCCTCTCCCCAGCAAAACCCTCAGACAAGTCCCATTCGGACCAACGGCCCGATGAGGACCATCACACCTCGTCAGGCTACCAGCAGCGCCTTAGCCTGCAGACCGATCGACTGTCAGTGCCGCCGACGCAGCAGCCATTGTCAGCCACTACGGACTTTGAGGAATCCCCAATCCTGGGATTACCTGGTAGTTTTGTGCTCACGCCTCCCACGACACACAAAGAACAGCAGCCGCAGCTTCTTCAGGCCACTGTCTTTCATGCCTCTGGGCGGCAGGAGGCTCCACGATCGCCAGAGATGGAGCAGTCAGAGCTGGGCGTTCGCGAGTCGATACCCATCATGCTTGGAGATGACCAGTCCCAGCAGGCATGGCAGACCGGTACTGAAGATATGAGTGAAAGCCTGCAAGCTCTTACGTATGGGCACTCTGGGGACCGAGGCTTCACCATGGTGCCTAGACAGCCCAATCCACACTACGATGCAGAGGACTCACCAGCGGATTCCTTCGGCAACCGCGAGTCACTGCGCCCGGAGGATTCAGCGAGCCTTGCCCCATACCGCGCGGCCGGATCTCTAACCTTCAACGCGGAGACCTATAGCGTCGTTAATTCTGTGCTTAATATGTACCACCAGTCGCCCGTGATCTCGCCTGAGCTAGCATCGGTTTCGAGGGAAAGGGTGCAGCGCGTGTCGCCTGTTGTCGCGCAGCACAAAGACTGGGGCTCAAAAGAGGCTACGGAGACGTACCTCGCGCGGTTGCTAAGTGATGCCAACGGCGCAGGGGAGGAAGCCGCACGGGCCCAAGAAAGAGAAATGGCGTCCCCAGCTCGACCAGCGCCGAACATCCCACACGAAGAGTTGGAAGAAGACGAGCACAACTTTGCAGTTGGGGGCACAGCAATTATTTACCCACCGCAGTCACGACGATATTCTCGTGGATCCAAAGGGTCCAATGCCACTACCATCCAAGACGACGTCTCGCGCTCCGGCAGCTCATCAGGGAGGCCATCACATGACTACACTCTGCACAGTACAACGACTGATTGTACTTCAACAAACGGTATCGAACTGCCGCAGCTCGCTTGGACCAACGGTGGTCTAGGCCTTTCATATCACGAAGACATGCCGCCCTCACCTTCCTCGCAGCACACCCCACCTCGTCCCGCTTATTCACCTCCACCGCCACCCACACAACCATCCATTGATCAACACACAGCATCACACTACGCGCCGCACCCGCCCACTTCACATCAGTACCCACCCGTAGCGGCTATGAGCGAGCACATGGAGTTGCATCCTGCTCGTGCCGCTACGCCAGTTAGCCAGTCTTACGATGAAGGTCTCGAAGCGCGTTATGGCGCTCCTGCAATGGTAGAAGCAAATTCCGCACCAGCATCCCGCGGCTCATCGGAGAATGGCCCGCCTGATCCTGCAAAACAAGCGTTGATCAAGCGATACAGAATTTTGGAGGAATTGCTCACGACGGAACATCAATTCTGTATCGATATGATGATCGCCCACAACATCTTCGAAGCTACTGCGCAGAGCCTCATGACCGAGAAGGAGAAGAAGATTCTGTTCAGTAATTGCAAAGAGCTCGAAAAGTTCTCGCTGGCACTGTTTCGTGCGTTCAAGAAAGCTGCCAAGCCAATTGTCAATTATGACATACCTCCGCCGACTGGACCCTGGAATCGCGACTCATCCGACTCGAGGCCGTCCAACCCGTCAGATACTGCGCTGAACGTTCCCAGACCGTCCGAAGACTCCCCGAATCAATACGAGAACTGCACGCTCGAGAACGACCATCAGACTACAGTTGGCCAAGTCTTCCTTGAGAACGTAGTCAAGATGGAGCGACTCTACACGACTTACTACCTCAACCAGGAGAATGCAGCTGCGTACATAAAAAAACACCAAGCCAACCCCGAGCTTACTGGCTGGGTCGCTGCTTGCTTCGAGCAGGTCGAGAACATGACACAGGCTTGGGATCTAGACTCACTGCTGCTGAAGCCATGCCAGCGCTTGCTTAAGTACCCACTGCTCCTCGATGGGCTGGAGAACTCGAGTGACCCTGACCATCCCGACCTCGTTCACATCAAGGCAGCTCGGCAAGAACTTTTGGCAATCAGCGGCCGCATCAACGAAGCCAAAAAGCGAGCAGACACCTTCCGTGCCGCCACGTCCGAGGGCAGAAAAGAGAAGACCAAAGGCAAGGGCATTGGCAAGACGTTTGTCAAGGCATTCATTCCGAAGGTCGATAAGAACAAGGCCTACGATGAAGCCGATAAGACCTTCAAGGACCAGGACTACAAGTCACGAGAGCAGAAGTTTGGCGGTCATTTCTTCCAGCTTCAGATTGTCATACGCGATTTCGAGCAGTATCTTGACGCGATCACGGAGCACTACCAGCAACTCAACATTGTCTTCATTGGCTTTATCTCGGTGTGTGAAGTGGCTCCTTCGGTCCATCCCGAGTTGGAGAGCACGTGGCGAAAGTGGGCAATGGCTCATTTCGAGCTCCAGAACAAGGCCCTGGAAGAACACGTGAGTTGAACCTGTTTCGATTCTGGAACTTTTACTAACGTCAAATAGAAAACCGCTGTGCGTAACCGTGTGCTCAAGCCTGTCGCAGACCTGTGGGAGATGTGGGTTGCTTATCAGAAGACGATCGAGCAGCGTAAGAAGTACCTGCTCTACTACGTCAAGCACAAGCAGGCTATCGACCGTGGCGAAAAGGTCGATCCAGATCTCGAAGAGTCAGCGAACAAGTTCACGACGATCAACGACACCCTCAAGCACGAGCTTCCGCTACTCTACGAGAGGACGAAGGGTCTCATGCGCACACTGATGACGCTCTTCATGTGCCTCCAGAAGGACTGGTACAAGACGTGCTCGAAGAAAATCCTGCCGCTCCTCGAGAGTGAGCCGCAACACACCACTTCTCTGCGCTACGACCTTGAGTCCTATGTTGAGCGTTTCAACTCGGACTACAAGCCAATGCAGGATCTTGCTAACCGACTGGGCATCGTCAACCGCAACTTGCTGATCGACATCTCGAACATGGTCTCCCCTGTTCCAACGTTATCTTCCGATGGTGCTAGCTCCGCTCGTAACTCGTCTTCTCGTCGCACTGAGTCGATCGACAGCGAAGCTTCTATCGTGGAGCCGCGCAACCGTCACAGCGGCGGGTATGGAGGTGCAAACCGACAGCGTCTATACGAAAACCCTCCACCGCGTTCAACGCCTGCAGGTCCCGCTTACCCGTCCTTGTATCAGAGCGGCCCTGCTGGTCGAGCTGCCGCTGGACCCACTTCGCTCCGTGAAGCTCGTGCTCTCAGCCCTGTTTCTGACGACAGCGAAACAACAGTCATCTCCCACCGCGAGCGCCGCAACACCGGGTCATCACGCAACCACGCCTTCCAGGGTCTCGACGGTGCATTCGACTTTGATGATCGCGACTCATACGGCTCCAACCAGTTCGACTTCCCTCCTTCGTTGGGCCCCTCCTTCCTTGTACCAACCTCCCAGCCGATGCAGCACTCCATGTCTGCACCGCACTCACAAACCATCTCACTCCCCGGTTCACATCGCGGCTCTGGCGTCTTCAACTCGGCCCTACCCATGTCTGACTCGCCCGCACGTGGCTCAGCCGAAGAGCTGCCCGCCACACCCTGCGACTCCGACGAGCCAGAAGTCTTGTTCCTGGCCGCCAGTCTCTTCGAGTTCAACATCGCGCACGATCGTCGCGAAGGCGGTATTCCGTATCTCGTATACGTGCCCGGCGAGATCTTCGACGTCATCGGCATGAAAGGCGAGTTGTGGCTCGCCCGCAACCAGGACGATCCTTCCAAGACTGTGGGCTGGATCTGGGAGAAGCATTTCGCGCGCATTTTGCCTGAGGACGCTTGAGCATCAACTTGAGCATGATTACGCAGCGTGCATACGATCGCAACGAACGTGCATACCAACTCGCACCGTGCATATTCCACCTTCTGTCAGGTTCTCGCAAGCGAAGCGCCCATGACACGACTTTGAGTCACTTTTTCTTCTCCTTTGTTAAGCGGCGTTTTTTTTTTCCATCTAGCAGCTCGCCTTTTCAGCTTGCTTTGGGTTCACTTATGATTCCCCCCGGCGGTTCCAATACGTGGACCTGAACTTTTACAATTCCAACAGACCTTATACCTCTTCTCGGCAGAGTTTATACCTCTTTTTCTTCTTTCTTACTACTCTTCAACGGCAGCAGTAAAAACACCGTTTTAGCCCGGGCTGCTTGGCGCAACATGTTGGTCGTCGCTACATGCGTTTGCATTGCTGGCGTCTCGGTTAAGGGGTCGGCATCAAATGAGAGAGATGAAATGCTTGTGTGGCAATGTTTGGACGGCCTTTGGCGGGGATTGAGGGCGGAATTGCGTGCGTGTATGAATATGATTAAGGCGGATATGAGAATATTGGGCAAGGGGATTGAGATGGAGATTCTTTCTCATGAAAGAAGATTTGATTGTATGATGGCTACTTCTTTTGCATTGACGTGATGTGATGTGAGGTTTACTCGGATTCGGTCCCACTCTCACTACCATCGTCGCTGCCACTGAGCATCTCCTCGTCCTCAGCATCGTCCTCATCTCCCTCGAGGCCGTACGCGTCCTGAAAGTCAACGAGCTGCTTGACCTGCGGCCTGAACCCCGCTTCCTCGAAGTTTTTCTTGAGATCCTGCGCACACCCATTAGCATCTCGACGCAAACAATCCTCCTCGTGGAGAAGGTAAGAAGGCGTAGACTCACATCACTCATAATCCCGCCACACGTAACCACCACATCCGCCCTGTCCGCCACAAACACGCCGCCCACGACCTCCCTCAGCACCGCCTGCACGTCCTCGACCGTCACCTTGCGCACCTCGCGCAGCGCCCACGCCTGCCAATCCTTGCCTACGCCGCGCGTCACAAGATCCACAAACGAGCTGCGCGCCGCATCCAACACACTCGCGCGCTCGTCCACGAATTCGCGCACGATGCTGCTAATCGCGCCCTCGAGCGCCAGGCGATCGAACTGTCTTGTGCCATCGCCGTACTCCTTGACTACATCCTTCGCCTTGGTGTACGCGGAGAAGGAGTTGGGCGACTTGTAGATTCTGAATTTGAGCAGGCCCGTCTCCGGGTCGCGGAAGAAGTTTGTGCCGTAGGCGAGGCCGTTGCCGCGGATGGCTTGCCACATGGGGCCCTCGACGGCGTCGAGGTAGGCGAGGGCGACCATCAGGGGCGGGAGTTGGGGGTGGGTGTGGCCCTTGGGGCCGCGCGAGGTGAAGACGGCGAAGCTGGAGTCGATGGGCATGGGGATGATGAAGTGGTTTCCGCCGGGGTTTTTGCCCGAGGGCGAGAGGACGGCGTTGCGGTTGTCGATGGGGATGAGGGAGGGGTTTGGGGGCGCGGGGAAGGCGGAGACGAGGTGGGAGAAGGTGGAGACGGGGGAGGGGAGGGTTTCGAGGTTTGCGGTGACGAGGATGCGCATGTTGGAGAAGGTGAGGAGGTGGGTGCGGAGGGATTCGAGTTTGTCGATGACGGTTTGGGGCGAGGATTTGAGGAGCTTGAGGATGCGTTTGAGGTAGAGGGCTTTGACGAGGGTGTTTGTTGCGCGCACGGAGGAGGCCGCCGAGTAATGCACCATGCGGTCGACGGCAAAGGCCATGCTGTTGCCGTCACGCTTCTCTTCGGGGACGTCGGCGAGCATCTTCTTGACGGCGGTGGTGATGCGGTCGACGTCGAAGACAGAGTCGACGAGCATGGTCTTGAGCCATTGAACGCAAGTTTCGAATTTGCTTGCCTCGGAGACGAAGGGGATGTAGAGCATCTCGGAGTTGCCGACGTCAGAGCCACGGTCCAAGCTGTATTCGATGGTGTCTTGCTCGAGCTTGGTGATGATTTCTTCGAACTCGATGCGCTTGCCGTCCTTGACGACGGGTGTAGCGAAGAAATTCGTAAGGTATACACCAAGCAAAGGCTTTAGGTCGGTAGGTAAGGTGGCGGTTCCGAGGATCAGGCCAAAGTGCACAAACGATGTGGGGATGTGCTCGTAGTGGATGAACAGAGGCAGGCCGTTCTCGTCCTTGTCAATATTTTGTTGGATCTTGTTTTCTGATGTGCCCAACTTCTTTGCCAGACCAGACCTAGCAGTAACGGTCTCGTAGAAGTGGATCGACTCGGTGCTGGGGACCTTTACGCCTGCGATGATCTCTTCGGGTATCGGCTTGTCGTTTTCGTCCTGCGCTGCCTTGAGCTTCTCTGCAAGCTTCTTGAGGCCCTCTTCACCGAGCTTCTCTTGCTGGGCCTTGACACGGGCGACCTCCTCAGCCTTCATCTTCTCCGACAGCGCGAGCGACGGCTTGCCAAGCAGGGAAACGTGGTGTGCGTCAGACATCCATTTCTTCAGTAAAGCCCGCCACTGCTCCTCAGTCCATTCTTCCAGTTCTTCGAACACCTTCAAGCTAGCCATGGCTTTCTCAAGATCCGAGCCGTCTCGGTTGCCAAAGAGATGGTCCTTGATGACAGAGTCCTTGTACTCATCGTTGCCAATCTCGGAAGCGAATCGTGTCTGGCGTTCGAAGCGGTGTAAGCAGTCCTTGAGGTAGCTTATGTCGAGCGGCCTGGAAGCGTGGTCTTTCAGAACCTCGAAGAAGCGCTTCTCTACGTCCGCTAGCTTGGAGGTCTCAACAGAGCTGATGGTCCACCAAATAATCATGTCATAATGGCCTTTGGTATAGAAGTAGATCTGACTTGCGAGGTTTTCCTTCTCAACTAGCGTGTTGACCAAGATAGAGACGGAAGATCCTGCAAGGTAATAGAGTAGAGTGTTGATTGCCGTCTCAGCAGTATCGTCCATAGACTCAGGTCCGAGGAAAGCAATCTGGATTTCACCAGTAGATTCGTCCTCCTCTGGAAACTCTACTGTGTCGACTACAGTCTTGCTCAGTGGCGGTGTGCGTTTCGACTCTACCCACGGCCGCTTGAAGGGGGCATCGTAGGCAGGTACTTTATCGATGATGGAGTCTTCGAACTTGTCCAGAATACTCAGGAGGTTATCGTGCTCGACCTCTCCAATTAGTACGAGTCGGATGTTCTTTGGCTGGTACATGTCACGGTGGAATTGGCGAATGCGCTCTGCTGGCAGCACTCGCAGCGCCTTCATCATGCCACCAGTCTCATAGCGGTATCCGTCGCCTTCTGGGTAGAGCAAGCGACGCATCTGAAGGTCCATCAAATCGCCTTGTAGGTTCTCACGTCCTTGCATCTCAGAGTAGACCACACTTTTGCTGTTAGCTACAAAATCCATGGCTTGGGAAAGTACATACCCTGCGTCCTCGCCTTTACCGTCGATGTGGTGTACTTCGGTATAGCACCCGGCATCAGTCAGAGTGGGTACTACAAGATGGTCCAGATAGATTGGCAAAAGTTGCGCAAAGCCTTCCCAACCAGCAGTCGACAGCGTGTAGACTGTCTCAGCTGTGTCGGTCCAGGCATTCGTGTCTGAATAAGACCTGGTCGCGATCTTGTCCAAGACACCCTTGTAGGGATATTGCCGTGAGCCCATGAAGCACAAATGCTCGAGAGTGTGCGCTGCGCACTGTCAGCGGCGGCAATTAATGAATACATTCGACATACGTGAACCGGAGTCATCGTGAATCTCGGTGGCTACAGCAAAGTTGCCGTACACCTTCGGTCCTTTCCGGTCGACAACTACCACCCGTAGTCCTGTTCGCTGCGACTCATACTGCGTGAATGTGGCATCCGCATAGTCGGCTTTGAAGCTCTGGATTTTCTTGAAGTGGGAGTCTTGTTGGATAGACCCCATCTTGTCGTATATTGTCAACGATTGAAAAAGTACCAAGCTTTCCCCCGAAACTTCGTATGTGAAATTGGGGTTCTCAAGGTTTCCCTCGAGATGCTCAGATGAGTAGTGCGCAGGGGACCCTTTGTCCGCTACCGAATTAGTACTACCATTGTCGTCAGCATGCGCGAACAAAAACAACCAAGCAAAGAAATTGCAACAAGTGGCAGTAGCAATAGGGTGTTGCGAGCCACGGTTTGAGAGAGTAAGCGCTTGAAGTGCTGCGATACATGTGGGAGCTACAGGTCGCACGATCGTAATAGAGACAATGACATGAAAATGACTTACTTTCGGAAGAAGGCACAGAAGAGAAGAAGGAAATAATCCAGACACGCTGCGCGTAGAATGGTGGGTTCGAGAGTTGTTCTTTAGGCAGAGCGTGTGGCAGCCTTCTTGGTTCGAAGATACTTTTGCCAAGTCTTTGTTATGGGTGTTGGCGGATGCAACTAAGAACAGGGCAGTCCACTGTGAGCAGACTCCAAGTTCCAGCGTTTGGCAGATGTCTTTGCAGTGGCGGGGCACTAGCTGTGGCGGGGCAGGTGAATTGAAGCTTGATGTGCACGGACCCATGAGGTAATCGGAGTGATGGTAACAGCTACGTTGCGACGGATCATCGACCACTTCAAGCCTCGCTCCTCTCCATATGACGATATGAAAAACACGCCGTAGCCCCAATGTCTTCGCAAGTATCCGCCGAAAAGCTTGGCGATGCCTTACTACAATCGGTCGAGCACGGAGCGTTTCCACAGGACGAACATGTGGCATCTGCATCCGTGCCGTCGAGCGCCCTGCCAAAGCTACTAGAAGTCGTTGGTAAAGCAAAAGAGGACACCAAGGTATGTGAAGAGGCATGTTTGTTCCACGCAGAGCTGACACGTGTCATACATAGAACGAAATACGCGCCATCTCTCGTGAAGTCGCTTCCGATGTCGACGGCTGGATTGCCCAAGCGCGCAAACTGCAAGACGATATCAAACACTCCCAGGATACCGCCAAAGAGATAGTGCAGGAAGCAGAAAAGGGCAAAGCCTATACTGCGCGAGTACAAGACGCGGCCAGCAAGGTCAGCCTACTACACACCGAGATTGCGTATAACGAGAGCCTGGCGCGAGTGGTTGAACAATTGCGGGACATTTCGACCGTACTAGACTCGGCGCAAGGAGCCGTCGTACACGGACACCTCATACACGCGTTGGACACATTGGAAGATGCGGATGGTGCCTTTAAGAGACTTGGCTCATTCGAGTCAACGCGGGCGGCAGGCGTCTTGCGGACGAAGGAGGATCAGCTGAAGAAGGCCATCATTGAAAATGTGACAGAATCGTGGAACGGACTGGTACATGTGGACATCACAAATCACAGGATCTCGTTGAAGGAAACCGTCGAGGGAGAGGCTACAGTCGACATCAATACCGTTGTGGAGGCATTGAGCAAATTGAACCTTCTTGACAGTTTCCTTTCACGCTTTAGCCGCGATATCGACCGCATCGTCATCTCGCCGCGCCTTGCTCCTGGCACAGAAAAACTTCTGACATCATTCGCCGTCGATGGCAAAGTCGTTCAGAGCAAGGGTCAAATCAGTGGCACAAGCATCAAAGCCACCCTCGAGGACATACAGGTCTTCGCCGAGTACTTGAGTGCCCACTTGCCGTCCAGTGTCGCTGTTCCCCTATCTTCGAAGCTTGTGCCAGTCATTGCATCAAGATTGATCAACAATCTGCTTCTAACGGCTGTTCCTACATCAACAAGTCGTGTTCCCGAGTTTCAGGAGAATCTTTCATACGTGCTGGGCTTAGTGGAGTTTTTCGACGAGCTCGGCTGGTCCGGGCAAAACCGTTTGACGGAGTGGGTGGACAAGTCCGCCGAGATCTGGTTAGCGAAACAGAAAGAAGCTGCGATTGCGAGAGTGCAAACACTTTTCCCGAAACGTGTCCAAGATAAGAAGGCTGTGGAAAGAGTTGAGACGCAGCTTGTTTCCAAGGGTGACGCACTACATGCTGGCAACGACGAGCAAGAAGACGACTGGGGTGCCGATTGGGATGAGGAGGAACCTGCAACCGAGAAAGAGGAAGTCACCGCAGAAGCACCGGAAGAGGAGGACATGAGTGCTTGGGGAGAGGAAATCGACGATACAACTGAAGACACACAACCTCCACCTGCAGAAGGAGCGGCGAAACCACCAGGCGATGAAGACACCGACGATTGGGGCGCGGACTGGGATGATGGAGAAGATTCGAAGCCAACCGCCGCAAGCCAGACTCCGGTCAAAGCGACACAGACACCGAAGGTGAATGGAAAATCAGCAACCCAGAAGTCCGCCAAGGAGCAGGAGGTGACTTTGAGAGAGACATACACTGTCACAGCGATGCCAGATTCGATCATGGAGA
>Ga0265780_10001954_pt1 | contig 28546 bp, 21 predicted proteins | sample P1T30metagenome_FD_192432 | JGI IMG/M metagenome (GOLD analysis project Ga0265780, IMG submission 192432) | Plant litter microbial communities from East Loma Ridge, Irvine, California - P1 T30 | ecosystem: Environmental > Terrestrial > Plant litter > Unclassified | place: USA: California...
GATATAATCGAAAATCATATCAATAAGTTGCTAGCTAGTTTGTCTATTATAATATCAACTTAGCTAATATTCTAAGATTTATTATACTAATACTATATCAATAAATCAGAATATCTTAATCAATATCTGATAGATATAGACAATATTGGGTGTATAGATAGCTTATATATTATGATTAGTTGTATTAAATTCCTAGAGCTTGATCATATCAAATTACTAGCTTATAACTTCTTTATATTAGAAAGTCTTATTTAATGTCTTGTAACCTCTGTAGTCCTCTAGTCTCTACTATAACGTTATTAGAATGTTAGTAATCTAATCCTACTAACTAGGTTTAAGTCTCTATCATAACACATTCAAACTCAAAGTCTTATTAAACCTAGATTTAACTTACCTAGTAACTACTAAGTTATCATAAGTCAATCATATTAACTCAACGTTATTTGATTGAGCTTACAACCAGAAGAAATCAAAAGTATCAAGGAATGTAGACACAAGATTGAGTCTGATCAGAGTCTGAGTAACTATTAAGTTACATTGTGAAAAAAAAAATTAGGATGGTCTAGTTCATGTGACATTATGGAAGAATACCCCATAAAACTTAAGTCTGCGACGCGTGATAGAGATCACCGCAGAAACATCCCTACAAGTCGGCGATGACGGCTGCGACCGACTGCACGACCGGATAATCTGGGAAACGAGGGTTGTAAACGTCTCTGCACACCTTGTTGAACTCGTCAAACGACGCTGGGATGCGAGAGAGCTCATCTCCAGGAACACCAAGCTTTACGAGCGCTGCGGTAGACGGCGATGCCTTCTCCCATCCAGGGCCGCTAGACGGATCCTTGATCCAGTCGACCAACCATCCATGGATCGAGTCTGCCAATGCTTGCTGCTCTGTCGTGACATTCGCTAAGCCCTCAAAACACTCGTTGCCGCCGTGGAAGAAGGGTACTTCTGTGCCGTGGGTAGGCGCCGTGTTCGGTGGGCCAACAACATTGTCATATGCGCCAAAGAAGCGGTATACCCAAGTGTCCTGCTTTGCGCTGCGCAAGTCGATGAGGTAGTCCACGGGGCAGTTGAAACGAGCGTCACCATACTGTGTGCCGCTGCGAAGAGCCTCGCTGGAAAAGTTGGACTGTGAGTAAGCCTCGACAAGATCGCTATCCGGAATGTGTGCAACATCAGCGTCGAAAGTGTTGATCCAAGAGCTGAAGTTGCTGTTCTCAGCGCCATAGACGATGCTGAAGATCGTTCCTTCTCCATTGGAGGTGCCAGTGAGAAGTGGAACGTGAGAGGCATAATGACCAGCGGCCAACCGAGCGGGATAGTCCGAGTAACGAGTGATGTTGTCTATCGTCGGTGCGAACCAGGCATTGTAGGTGGAGTTGAAGCTGGCTGTCAAGAATTCGGACATCTCGACATTGCGGAGGCATTCGATCTGGTCAATACCAGCAGCGGGACAGCCAACCTCAGCTGCAACGGCGTCGAGAGCTTCATTCTGCTTTGCAAATGCGGGACCTGACATTGCGTTTGCACTCATCTGCACAGCTCCCTTGAGGAATGTGGTGGGATGGTTCCACAGGTAATGGTCGACTTGAACGGAGCCTGATGAGTGACCGCCAAAGACGATGTGATCAGGATCGCCACCAAAGGCTTCGATGTTCTCGTGGATCCAGTCGAGCGCCTTGTCAACGTCCAGGATGTTGAAGTTTTGTGATTCTCCAGGATTGGCACCCTCTAGCTCCGCCGAATGGGGTGCAGCAAAGACGCTGTTGCGTGTATTGAAGTTGACATAGACGACACCGTTACGTGCGAAGTTAGCACCTTGCAGCTGAGGATTGCTGTTTGAGCCGGTCACCATGGCGCCGCCATACCTTGCAACTTAGTTAGCTCTGCACTCAACCATCCTTTCATACGATACCCAACATACATGTAAACAAAGACTGGCAGATTTCTACCGGAGGATGGTGCCCAGATGTTGAGGTTCAAGCAGTCCTCGGAAAGAGGACTGTATTCCACGGCTCCGGGAGCTTGCGGGCATGAAGGGCCGTAAGATGTGGCGTTGAGAATTGTTGTGGCTTTGGGTAGATCTTGAGGTGCTCGCCATCTGGCGTAGTCGTTTAGTATATACGAATTGGTTGACCTGGTGAGTCTTCAGTCTTACCTGTTCTGGCCACCAGTAGATGCAGCGTAAGGCACTCCAAGGAACACCGAGTTTGCATGACCATCACGGAACCCTAGAACACCGCCCTGGTCGAGGTTGACGTGAGGTTCAGTCTTGTTGTGGCAGGCATATGTCGAGATCGCTGCTGCTTCGGTTGTTGACGCCAAGCTCGAAGCGACGACGCCGGCTTGCATGATTCTGTTTGCGATACCCATGGTGACCACTAGAACGATGTTGCAGATAAACTCAAAATCCGCTGAAACTCAGCAATGGAAGCTGCGAGGAATAAGTACTGTTGAGACCAGTTATTTTGATAGATTGCCGACCTTTTCCCGGGTTTCGCTATCTTCAGTAGCGCGCAAGATTTAATTAAAGACCACTCGAGACCCTTGCCGGGGACCTGTGTACGGCTTCAAGAGCCCAAGGGGCCGATGGCAGTGAGATCCCAAATATTAGCATGTAAAACAGGATCAGCAGGTGGCCGTGAGTGGTCTTCAACGCAGACACATGCAGTTGTGATGTCTGCGTGGCGATGCTAGACTTGGAGTTGAAAGGCAACCCAAGATTCAAGATCTAGCAGGGTTAGGGTTGGGGTTATTGTTATATCCAAGAAGCTGGTCTCGTCGACACCATGGTCAAGTTTTGGCCGCATGTGTCGTAATACACATTCTCTGTCTCAATGACAGATGGCCAGGTATGTACTTTCCGTGTGTGTTGCTGAATTGACGCTGAACGCGGTCGGATTGTTGATTCCTTCTCTACGGCCATGTATCCGAATGCTAGAGTGTATACTCGAAGTCAGGATGCTCATCACCTAGCAGATTGTATTGTTCCTCTGGAGACAGTCCTTGGATTGTTTTCAAAACAGCGTCCATATGTCGGGCATCCTGCTTCCGTTGGTTCTTCCATCTCAGCAATGCAATCTCGCAAGCCACGAGGCCTACAGTGGTGCAAGAAAATGCCAGATTGAGCTTCGCAGCGAGTGTGTACTCGGGCGAATCAGACTCGGGGTATGTCCATGTGCTCAATATACCACCCGAATTCGAAGATATGAAGGCCATGGCGACAGCAGTGGCTCGCTTCGTACCTGCCGCAGCGTTATTCGGCATCCAGCTGATCAAGCTCGGACATGTCGAATATATTCCCGTGATCATGAGGCAGAGAGCAGTGTAGTGCGCGGCAGGCGATTCGCTCCGAAGGAACAGGGCGAAACCTGCTATCGACAGGAGTGAGGTACTCATCGCTGTGATCCCGCGAGCTTTGTATCGATCAGCTGCGAATGCGGACATCATGGTAGCAACAAAAGCTATTGCGAACGGCGGCACTGTGAACAGCTGTGTTTTGGTGCCCTCGTAGCCCATTGATTTGACGATGCTGGGCGCAAAGTTGGCGAGACCGAAGAGTGATGTTCCATTCACAAAGAGCACGATACAAAGTATCAAGATGTGCGGACTGCGAAAAGCCGACAAAAGCGCTTTGACGTTGAAACCATCGCTTTCCTTTGCTGGGCCGTCTTCTTCCAGTCTCCTCACGCAGTGCTCAGCTTCTGCGGGCGATAGAATACTGACGTCGTGTGGTGAGCTCGGTAGTATGAAGGCGATCACAACTCCATAGCAGACTGTGAACAGGCCTTCAAGTAAAAAGATCCATTGCCAGCCTCGCATACCTCTGAGGCCGTCCATCTGGACTATTGCGGCAGCAAGCAGTCCAGAAAACGCGCCACTCATGGCCGCGGCTGAGAAAAAGAATCCAACGCGCATTTGTAACTCGTGGCGTCGATAGAATCCTGTAGCAAAGAGTTAGGACATCGTCGCCGCATTCAGATCAACACAAGGTCGTGGTCATACCCGAAAGATAGAGGACTATGCCTGGGAAAAGACCTCCCTCAACGAGACCCAGAAAAAAGCGTGCGGCCAGGAGACCGCCGTAGGTGCTCACTTGACACTGGAGTGTCGTGACAAGGCCCCATAGTACGCATATGGTTGGAAGAAGGATTTGAGGACCGACTCGGTGCAGGATCAGATTAGACGGCAGCTCGGCTAAGATATACGGAACGTATGTCACAGTGAGCGCTTTCATCAGTCAGTACATCGCTTGTCCGAAGTCTCATAGTAAATGCTCACCTGTCTGGTACTGATGGTCACTCAGCCCAAGATCACTCTGTAGACCTGCTACGCGAGCATTCCCGATGTTAGACCTGGTTGTCGACTCTGTCAGTGTCACCGTCAAGCTGGCATTTCCAACCATCACTTACCTATCGAGAAAAGCTAACAAATAAAGGACACTTTATGGTGGATCAGTGCTGTTCCAAGTGCGCGAATCATTCTTCAGCATACCTCATGGCCGGCACCAAGATAAGATCCAATTTGTTGACGGTCCTCCGCTCGAGCTTGGTGTCATGTTGTGCATTCTCTTTCGCGTCGAATTGCATGCCTTGAGAAGGGAGAGACGCGTTCGCATCTCGGCTTTGAGATTCGCTCATGGGTGCGCAACGGATGTCCTGGTGGATCGTGTCCCGCCTTTCAGTGTTAGGTGCTCTGGACGAAAGGACAGGAAGGCAAGCGTCCAGACATGGCAATTTTATTTACGGTCTCCATGGTTGAGAGATCGTCGCAATAGATTTGGCGGTGGCAAGGTTTTCGGCCGGTGACGAAATGCCGTCGAAATCAGGAGCGGCAGAACTTCTGAAGTCTCAACCGCCAGAGTAGTAGTGGTGCTGTATTGTCTGCTACAGGCTAGGGTGTTGTGGGATGGAGCCACATTATCTGCTAAGTGAGTGGGTCCAAAGGCACCAAGTGTGAAGTAACGGGCAGACGGGTTCGGCGATCGAGCTTGACGCAAAGTCATGTCAAGACACCGGATTCTGCAGGGGAAGGCATCCCTTGATTACCGTGCTACATGTACCTGTATCCACGGGTGAAGTCACGAGGAATAGAGTGGACGAATCTGTAGGTGTGAGCAGCTGCAAGATCAGACACGGTGAGAGATCAGATCAGATCAGATCAGATCAAGATCAAAGGGTCCGGCTGGATCTCCCCGCGCCTTCCCGTCTCTCCTTAGTTACATCCTCCTGCATCGTCACCAAAGACATTCGTTCTACCAACACCAAACATACCAACAACCAACAACATAGCCCACACATAAGAAACACCCCATACTCATGAACAGCCGCACACACTCGATCTCCCGTTGACATGAAGTTGCTGAAAAAGTTCACCAAACACGATACCTCCGCGCGCGGAAGCGGATTGAAGGAAAGAGCCCAGCGCCTCAAGAGCACTTGCCAAACCCTCTGTCAGAACAAGCTGAAGCACTAGAAGTCTCACTTGAAGATGGCAACCAAGGCCACCGAGCCTGTTGAGGCCCCTCTCGATACCACTCCCCTCGACGCGCCCACTGGCTTCTTTGACCGCGTCCATCGAGACGAGAGCCCACCGGTGCTCTCCGCCGACCATTCACCCAAGGGCACTGTGAGGAGACGACCTCAGCCACTCGGCTCAGGCTCCGTGACTCCGTCTGGCAGGAGAAGCGTACAATTCGCGCGGGACTCGGAAAACGAACCCGCGCCATCACCCCTGAAGCGCGTCCCGACCTGGGAAACAGAAGACGAGGGAGGAGACAAGGATGAGGCCGCAAAGCATGCCCGCGAGCGCCGCGAGCGCCAGGCATCTTTCATTGGCCGTCTTAAGGCGATGGCCAGTCCAGCTTCGTCGTCCTTCCACGTGCGAACGTCGAGCAATAACACTACCGGCACTGGCACCGGCATGGTCACACCGACGGCAGCACTTTCGCCTCAATCTGAGCGCAGCGAGCCGCTCTACCCGGTGCTGAATGAGGAGGATAACGAGAACGGCGACGCAGATGCCGAAGAAGATTCAAACGACGAGCGCAAGGGCGGCAGCTCACGCATGAAGCGAAGACACAAGACAAAGAGGCCACAGCTCGACGGCCCGGCAGGCTCAGCCTCCACACCCAGGGCTTCGCGATTTGCATCCTTTATCAAAGAGCACCAGATCAGCAGCTCCAGCCATCGCCCTGAAAGCTCGTTCAGACGCGCCACAATGTCCGACATAGGAGAGGACACAAGAAGAGCGGGTGTCTCTGAGGATGAAGGTCGGGACAAGATCCGCAACGCTTGGAAGCGAGGCATCGACGGCGCCCGAGCTATCAGCTACAATGCTCGACGCCTCAACGAAAGCGAGGACACTCCAGGCGAGAAGCGACCGAGCAATCTACGCCGTTTTACTGGCATGGACGCAATGAGCTCATCCATCGGACGTATGCGCACTGACCGCGTCGGAAGCGGATCTGGCAGCACACAACGATGGCGTCAAGTGAAGCAAGGTCTCAAGATGCTGGGTCAGAAGAAGCGCGACGAGCGCGCGACCGTGGACTACCAGAAATCTGCACAACTCATGGCAGAACTTCTTGCCGGTGCGCCCGCGGCTCTTGTATTCGCTAGCATGTTCCAGCGCGACGAACACAATAACCGCAAGATTCCCGTCCTCCTGGAGCAACTGAAGATCAGAATTCCCGCAAGTCAGACCAAGGAGACAAAGTCAGGAGACCGTCACATGATATTCCGAATAGAGCTCGAGTACGGCAACGGGCCTTCGCGCATGAATTGGGTCATCCACCGGAACCTCCGCGACTTCGTCAATCTGCACCTCAAGTATAAGGTACAGGGTAAGACCGAGAAGCTCACGCTCCGTAGCGACGACAAGACTAAGCCCAAGATCCCACACTTTCCGAAAACTGCATTCCCTTACGCCCGTGGCGCACGTGGTCTTTTCGCTGGACTCGACGACGAGCCCGACGAGGACGAGATTCCTGAAGAGAGCGGACGGGAACCGGAGACACCTGGGCTTGAGCGACCTGGCAAACACCGTAGGAGGCGGTCATCGTTCGTGCTTGCACGTAGGCAGTCCAGCATCGGCGATGGCGAGTTTGGTGGTAACACTGCCGAGCGGGAAGCACGGGAACGCAACATCTACAACGAGCGCCAGCGTAAGAAGCTGGAGAAGTACTTACAGCAAATGATCCGATGGCTCATCTTCAGACCGGACAGCACGCGCTTGTGTAAGTTCTTGGAGCTTTCGGCACTAGCCATGCGCCTGTCCTCTGAAGGTGGTTATGTCGGAAAGCAGGGACTCCTTTCGATTGCTAGCAGACAGCCAAAGGAATTGACGCGAACTGCAATGCGTATGCAGACGTTTACAGACCGACACAAACCGCGATGGGCGCTTGTCAGACACAGCTACATCGTCATGGTTGACGGACCAGAATCGCTGGTCCCCTATGAGGTTTTCCTGGTGGATTCTGATTTCTCTACCGACAAAGATATTAAGGGCGAACACGACAAGAAGCTTCAAATACAAGAGATGACCAAGACTGTCGCCGAGAAGACTACTTCGAAAGCAAACCATCACGTCCTCCGACTGTACAACGCCGAACGCAAGCTTAAGCTGGTTGCAAGAAACGAGCGTCAGTATTCTCAATTCAAGGAGTCAATAGAGCACATGGCCTCCAACACGGTATGGTCAAAGAAGCAGCGTTTTGGCAGCTTTGCACCAACTCGCGACAATGTTTGGTGCAGATGGCTAGTCGACGCAAGGGATCACATGTGGCAAGTGTCACGCGCCATCGACAATGCAAAAGATTGCATTTATATTCACGACTGGTGGCTCAGCCCAGAGTTGTACCTGCGCAGGCCCGCCGCCATTAGTCAAAAATGGCGTCTCGACCGTCTCTTGCAGCGCAAGGCAAACGAAGGCGTCAAAATCTTTGTCGTTGTCTACAGGAACATCGAGTCCGCGATTCCGATAGACTCGGAATACACAAAGTGGAGCTTGTTGGACCTGCACGAGAATATCTGCGTACAAAGGTCGCCCAACCAGTTCAGACAGAACCAGTTCTTCTGGGCACATCATGAAAAGCTTGTCGTTGTTGACAACATGATGGCGTTTGTCGGCGGTGTCGATCTGTGCTTTGGCCGGTGGGATGACCCTTGCCATGCTCTGACAGACGACAAACTCACTGGCTTTGAACTCGACCACGAAGGCCCAAGGGACGCTGAGCACTGCCAGGTGTGGCCGGGCAAAGACTACAGCAATCCCCGAGTACAAGACTTCTATGCCCTCGACAGGCCCTACGAGGAGATGTACGATCGAACCAAGGTTCCTCGCATGCCGTGGCACGACATCTCCATGCAGCTTATTGGGCAGCCCGCGCGTGACGTTGGCCGTCATTTCGTGCAGCGCTGGAATTACGTCCTACGTGGACGCATCCCGACTCGCCCAACGCCCATTCTCATGCCTCCTCCAGAGTATGAGCACGGTGAGCTCGAGCGGCTCGGTATGACCGGCACGTGTCAAGTTCAGATCCTACGATCCTGTTCCCCTTGGTCCATCGGCACACCCAATAAGGTCGAACACAGCATCATGAACGCTTACTGCTCACTAATCGAGTCTTCGGACCACTTTGTCTACATCGAGAACCAGTTCTACGTTTCGAGTACCACCGTGGACGGGACCATCATTCACAATGGCATTGGCGATGCACTCGTTGAGCGTGCAATTCGAGCCGCCGAGAATGGAGAGGATTGGCAGGCTTGCTTAATCATCCCCCTCATGCCTGGCTTCCAGAACAGCGTGGATTCGCAAGACGGCACAAGCGTGCGATTGATTATGCAATGCCAATACCGCAGCATTAATCGTGGTGAGGGCTCCCTCTTCGGGAGACTGAAGGCTGCAGGTCTGAATCCCGAGAAGTACATCAAATTCTTCTCCCTTCGTCAGTGGGGAAAGATTGGGCCGAAGAAATGCTTGACAACCGAGCAATTGTACATTCACGCGAAATGCATGGTCGTGGATGATCGTCACGTCATCATTGGATCTGCCAACATCAATGAGCGCTCGATGCTGGGCTCGAGAGACTCCGAAGTTGCCTCCGTGGTCACAGATAGAATGATGATCCCAAGCTACATGGCCGGTCGGCCGTACATGGTCGGCGAGTTTGCACACGGCTTGCGCATGCGACTGATGAGGGAGCATCTCGGTCTCGACGTCGATGCAATCTACCGTCGCGACCAAATGGCGAAAGAACGCAAAGAGCAAGACATGGAGATGAACCGCATTTACCGTGAAGACTTTGCCACCCCGGCCACTGGACGTGAGGATTACTTCCACACACCTCCACAGACTCCCCAACCACATGCTCTCACGAACCACAACCTTGAAGCAAGTGCCAATGGCTTCGCTGGCGAAAAGACAGACCTGAAGGGATGGGTAAATAAGACGCAGTTTGGCCGATCTGATAGTGATGAGTCTGTCGAAAGACACAACAAGCGCGAGAATGGCGACAAACCAAAGAAAGGATCTACCGATTTAAAGCAGCATGACCTCGACGTGGAAGGCTACGGCGTTGACAACGAGAAAGAGCTCGAAATGGCGGGTGACATCGGCTTGCGAGACACCTACATCAACATGCAGGGTCACGAGGTCTTCAGGTCGAAAGACGCTCCCGACGTTCAGCGTATCAAACAAATGGAAGATGCGCATCACAAAATCCAGCGTGAAGACGACCACGGCGCTCGCAACGTCCCACGTCCACCGTGGCCATTGCAGCGCAACGACACCCTCGAGCTGGGCCTTGCACCACGCTACCAGCTACCCGAGTTGCCCACGCAAGACGACACCGATATCGGCGGACCGCCCTTGACACATCAACTCTCGCGGGTAACGACCAGGAAAACCGTCGCCCCCTTGCTGCACACATTGCAGAAAGCCGAGATCACCGAAAACTGCATGGCGGATCCCTTGGCACCAAATTTCATGCAAGACATCTGGCAAAGAGTCGCCGAGAACAACACCAAAATCTACCGCCAAGTCTTCCGTACTATGCCAGATTCCGAGGTATTGGACTGGGATGACTACAAGCGGTTTGAAAACTACAACGAGCGCTTTATGCAATCTCAAGGCTTGGGCCATAGCAAACCCAAAGCGCCGAAAGAGGCACCACCACGCTCCGGCCCGCCTGGCTCTACCGGGACCGATTCCATGATGAATCAAGCACTCGACGAGAAGACTCTCGCCGGGAAGCGGGGAATCTTCAGCAACCTGACGAACAAGGTACGACCAAGCAGCAAGAAGTCGAATGAAAGTACCGTCCAATCGCAGGAGCTCAACGAGAAAGTCGGCGAGTCGCCGGAATCTGGCATCTCTCGTGCGCCCACTGCTGTGCCGACACCAGACGACCGACCGCTGGACGAGAAGGACGCAGCCAAGGACGCAGATGCCACGCACCAAACAGAAGCTTCGGAAAAAGAGTCCTTGTCGTTGGCACCACAAACCAGCAGGACAGAACCTTCGCAGATCGAAGATCCAAATGTCAGCCGCCAGCGAACTATTACTATCGCCGCCAACACCAACAGTGCCCCGGAGACAACTGCAACGCAGTCAAACACAAACAATGGTCCTGGATTGCAGCACGCAACGAGCCAGAAACGCCGGCGCCGAGCTACAACCAAGAGCAGCGCGCGCCCGCCCACAATGGTCGAGGAGGTAATGAGTAAGGAGGATGCAGAGGAGTTGTTGAACATGGTTCAAGGCCACCTTGTGCAATGGCCATATGATTGGTAAGCCACTTCTCTTGGATGGATTGACGTCTTGTAGACAAATACGCTAACATCAATGACAGGCTCGCGAAAGAAGAAAAGGGCAGTAACTGGCTGTACGCTGTTGACCAGCTGGCGCCACTCGAAATCTACAATTAGACGGCGATCTGAGAGCATTCAGGAATGCTCACTCTCTTCCCTAATGAACCAAAAACCTACGGTGTACACAAATTTCCTCTTGGGATCCAGAACTTGTTTTTTTCTTCTCGGGTCGGCTATCTTGGGCAAGCGAAGGTGTTTGGGTGCTGGGTTTTGGGTTTTGGAATCGCATTTTGCGTTGTGCCTGTACAGCAAGGAACTTTTGGCATGGCATAGCATGGCACGGAGTCTTTGCTTTTATACACTACCTAACTACCTACAAACCTGTAATTGGAAGACCGGAAGGCTCATTTTGTACCCTCAACTGCTTGATGCAGCGTGTATGTTTCTACCTAAACCGCTGATCCCGGGTGTAGGCTTTTGTCTTCACATGGCAGACCATCCCATTGAATGTATACATGCTTTCAAACTTGCAGAGTTGAGAGCTTGTATTCGTTACATCCTTTGCTTCGGACAGGTGGCCAATGACTCGGCGGCTAAGCAGAATAGTCGTGCTGAGGATCCGAAACACATTGTCCGAAGCCGCGATGGGCGAGCTATTAGTAGGTAGCGATCGTGCTATTACGCTATGCGGTCGATGCTTCGCCCGGAAGGCGTGTTTCACAACAATGGAAGCCGAGAACTCTCAATTCAGCGTGTGCTTATAAAGACCGCAAGGACTGTGTCGATACTCGATAGTAGTTGCCAACATATCACGCGCTTCCGAGATAAGTTTGCACGATCTTACAAACATAATTGCACCGATGAAATAAGCACACAACAACACTTCTCCAACAACCGAGCATGGCAACCACCAGTATCAAGACCCCGATTCCCTCCCACATCACCGAAGCCTCCCTGGTCCAAATCCTACACGACCACCAACCCATCATCGACGCCGTTGCGCCCGGTAACACCGCTTCCAAACTCATGTCCGGCGATCCTGCCGCGATGGGGACTCCATGCGTTTACAGCATCACCGCTCCCACACCCATAGGGACTTCCACGTACCCGCTTACGATCACCAACCTGCTAGGTGGCGTCGATACTCTTGTCCAGGCGAAACCGCCTGTCGGCAAGCTCGAGATCAGGGCGCAGTGGCGTGTTGCTAAAGGAGAGTTGAAGGAGGATGTTGAAATTGATGGTAACTTCGTGACTAAGAGGTCAGTATCCCTCATGCCCGTTACTGATAGTGGTCAATTGCTGACGTGAGTCCGCAGGATGGCAAAGGGGAACGTTGAGAAGAATCACCCTGGACAGCATGGTGTCCTGATCGAAAAAGCCGGTCGGACATGATGTCTCGTTGGGTTTGTCTCATACTGTTTATAAGAGTTCATATCTTACTATTCCTTCTCCCATCGCTCTGCTTACCAGCCATGACATCGCACAGCCACCTCTCTGTCTCCTTCCGCATCATCGGAGAATACTCATGTCTTGCGTCCGGGTCCAAGATGTCTTCAACCTCAGTCCCGCAGTCGTTGAACCAGCCTCCGTTCTTGTCTAGCGCGTGCTTCAGCCAGGTCAGGAAAGGCTCGCTCTGCTCGTACGGAACCAGCCGATCTCTACCACCACTCAACACGAGTAACTTCTTGCCAGCGAGTTTCTCCCGCAAGATTGGACGCAGTCTTGCTTTCTCGCCTTCCGAAGGCTCGCGGGAATGTTCTGTGGGATCATCGAGTTCGCCAAGCAGAAGACCGGCGGGATCGCGTTGGCGGATCATCTCGAGAAGTGAAGCAGGGAAGTCTTGAGAACCGAGAAAGTCACGACCGGGAGGATCTGTTGCTGTACATGAAGCCAGCTTGCCGCGGATGGCACGGTCGGTCATGAGCCTGGCGTAGTCGGCGCAACCGATGATGATGATGGCGGCGGTGATTCGCGAGTCGTTCATTATAGCTTGCCACGTCGCGTGTGCTCCGAGACTGACACCGCCGCAGATATGGTTGGTAGGACGGAAAGACAAGTAAGCGGGCAGCAAGGATATGAGCTGAGAGACGTCTTGGGCTGTGCCGGAGAAGAGCGAGTACATATCGGGCCCGTGGGTCGGATTTCCGCCGTTCCAGGATTCGTTGGCCTTGTTGTCGATCATACGGGAGCCATGATTACGCTGGTCGAAGCATACGCATATCAAGCTGCTGTCTCCGGTTTGCTTCTTGCTGTTCCAGGATCTGATCATGGCGGCTGCGACAAAGCTCATCGAGTCTTGAGTGTCTCCTCTGCCATGGAGAAGCCAGAGGCATGTCACGTTGTCTTTGGCTGCTGGGAGTTCATCAAGGCCGTAGATGGTCACGAGTATGCCAGCGATATTCTTCCTTTGCCACGATACAGATCCGACGTCTTTGAAGCCAGAGTGAGTTGATGGCACAGGAGATTCGAATGGGGATTTGGTGGAGTTGAGGGTGAGGTTTGGTCCCCATGTGAACGTGCTGCTGCCAGCTGCCATTTTGACAAGGTAAATTCTTACTCGGATTTGCAGAAACGCAGTGAAGATGGCAAGGTACAGTATAGATAGACCTGCTTTCAACAGGACTCTCAGACGACCTCGGGACTTGTTAAAGTCGCGCGCAGTCACTTCGGCAAGCGGATTGCCGATCTCGGCATGACTTGGGTTGTCTCTTGCAGTTTCCCTCCGCGACTAGATACCTACATGTACATATTCTTCAACACTTCCACCACAAACCAAAACAATACATTGACACAATCGCAAAACATCACCACTGTCCTTTAGAATTCGGCTCCCCATACACACGGTCCCAATGACTTTCGAGAGTTTGTGGACTCATTTCATTCGGCATGAGCTCAGAATGATGCTGCCTTTGCTATGTACACGCTTCTATGCCATCTACCTCAAGCCGAACTCGCGGTTGAAAGCCCGACCGATAACGATTTTCCTCACCTCCGTCGTACCAGCACCGATCTCGTAAAGTTTTGCATCTCTCATGATGCGTCCAGCGGGCATCTCGTTCATGTAGCCCATTCCACCTAAACACTGAATCGCGTCCATACCGCACTCGGTAGCCCTCTCAGCTGCGTACAGGATTGCTCCCGCGCAGTCTTGCGTCTTGATGTCCGGGTTCTCGTGACTTTCATCGATGGCGCGAGCCACGGAGTATGTGAATGCAGAGCTGACGCGGTACTTGGTGTACATGTCAGACAGCTTGCCTTGCATGAATTGTGTTGCGGCCAGAGGCTCGCCAAATTGCTTGCGTTCGTGCAGGTATGGCAAAGTCACGTCGAGAGCGGCTTTCATTAGACCGATGGGTCCAGCACTGAGCACCAGACGCTCGAGGTCGAGACCTTCCATCAGCACGCGTGTGCCGCGGTTCACTGTGCCTAGGACGTTCTCTTTGGGTACAAAGACGTTGTCAAAGGTCAACTCGCCAGTGTTGGAGCCGCGCATGCCGAGCTTGTCGAGTTTGCGGGCTACGCCGAAGCCGGGCTGGTCGGTCTCGACGATGAAGGCTGTCATGCCTTTTGAACCGGCGTCGGGCTGCGTCTTTGCATACACGATACAATAGTGGCAGTCGGGTCCGTTGGTGATCCACATTTTGGTGCCGTTCAGTACGTAGCCGCCGTTCTGCTCGGTGGCGGTCATTCTCATCGAGACAACATCAGAGCCGGCCGTGTGCTCTGACATGGCGAGAGCGCCAATCTTCTCGCCTGAGATCAGTCCTGGGAGGTATCGGGCCTTTTGGTCCTCGTTGCCATTGAGCATGAGTTGGTTGACGCAAAGTTGACTGTGGGCTGCATATGAGAGGGCGATTGATCCTGGAAGATTGTCAGTAGTTGACGTCGATTTTGGCACGCTCAAGCTTACCCGAAGCACGACTCAGCTCTTCCATAACCGTGCAATGAGCCTGGTACCCCATTGCTAGGCCACCATAGTCCTCGTCGGCTGTTATACCGAGGAAGCCAGCCTCGCCCATCTTCTTCCACATGTCGTTTGGAAACTCATTGGTGTGGTCGACAGCCTGTGCAACGTCCTGAGGGATTTCCCTTCGTGCAAACTCGACGGTCCTTTCCCTCAACTCCTCCAAGTCGTCCTGAGTTGGTGGGGCGAATCCCTTGGGGTGTTTAGTCGAAGCATGTCGTTGCTGATACCATTGCGTTGCGAGAAGATTCCTGTTGGCGGTGGATACGCGCGATGTTCTTCTAGTCGACTGCAGCAGTGCGGCTCTACAGGGTGAAAGGAACGACATGTTGATTGTGGAAGAAGTAAAAGATGTCGAAGAGTAGGTGGCGGCGATTAAATCATGGGGCCCCATTGAAAACATGGGGGCACGTTTGCGGAGCCGTTAAACCGAAGGAGCTGTCGGCTCAATCTGACTCGGCTTAAATGCCTCGGTCTTGCGCGGTCTACAGTTGGCGATTGAGGTTCAAGTAGAGCACGACCACCCGACAATCATGTGAGTCCGCTATACACTACAGGCAGGCAACAATGGCTTCACGATCGCGCGCCCTACTACGCTCAGTACACCGTCTTCCACAAACCCGGCCCCGCGTCCCCTCTCAGCTTGCATTGCAATCACAGCAACGCAGTGTCGCGACATACAGCTCTCCGCAACAGGCCTCGCAGATATCCATTCTGCAGACTGCTGTTGACAAGAACAGCGACGGCTTCAAGGAGAATGCAGCTGCTCTTGGAGAGCTTACGCAGAAGATTGCACAGCTGCACGAGAAAGCCGCAGAGGGCGGATCACAGAAAGCAAGAGACAAGCATGTACAGAGGGGAAAGATGCTTGTGAGGGATCGGGTCACGGCTTTGATCGATCCTGGCACATCGTTCCTCGAGCTCAGTGCGTTAGCTGCTCATGGGGTATACGAGGGTGAGGATGTCCCTGCTGCTGGAATGGTGACAGGGATTGGCACGGTGGAGGGCGTGATGTGTATGATTGTTGCCAATGATAGCACGTAAGTTCAGGGATGAGCTACGAGACGACTGTGAGGGATTCTGACGATGTTCTAGTGTCAAGGGCGGAACATACTACCCGATGACGGTCAAAAAGCACACTCGGGCACAAGAAATCGCAGCTCAAAATCGGCTGCCCTGTATCTACCTCGTAGACTCTGGCGGAGCCAACCTGCCACACCAGGCCGACGTGTTCCCAGACCGCGATCACTTTGGTCGCATCTTCTACAACCAAGCCCGCATGAGTAGCCAAGGGATCCCTCAAATCAGTGTGGTCATGGGTCCTTGCACGGCTGGTGGAGCCTACGTACCCAGCATGTCCGACGAGAGTATCATCGTTCAAGAACAGGGCACCGTCTTCCTCGCCGGACCTCCTCTTGTGAAAGCTGCGACTGGCGAAGAAGTCAGTGCAGAAGATCTGGGAGGTGGCAGACTACACAGCGAAGTCAGTGGTGTGACCGACTACCTTGCCGTCGACGATTCCCATGCGCTCGTCCTCGCACGGAGATGCATTGCCAACCTGAACTACCCCAAATCCAACAACGCCGATCGCAAAGAGTCGTGGGAGGAACCGTTGCACGATCTTGCAGAGCTCGACGGTATCGTTGGCACCAACCTCAAGCAGTCAATCAACATGCACGAAGTTATCGCCCGTATAGTGGATGGCAGTGAATTCAGCGAGTTCAAGCCTCTTTACGGATCCACACTGATCACAGGTTTTGCGACAATCTACGGACACCCCGTCGGCATCATTGCCAACAACGGCATTTTGTTCAGCGAAAGCAGTTTGAAGGGCGCACACTTCATCCAGCTATGCGCCAAGCGCAACATTCCTCTGGTCTTCTTGCAAAACATCAGCGGGTTCATGGTCGGACAGGATGCCGAGAAGGGTGGTATTGCAAAGAACGGCGCCAAGCTGGTCACAGCTGTGGCATGCGCGGATGTGCCCAAATTCACCGTCGTGGTCGGCTCGAGTGCTGGCGCTGGCAACTATGGCATGTGCGGACGTGCATACTCGCCGCGTTTCCTCTGGGCATGGCCGTCGGCCAAGACAAGTGTGATGGGCGCTGAACAGCTCAGCAGCGTGATGGAAGCGGTTGGTAAGAAGGTGGATCCAGAGCTGAAGGCGAGGATTGAAAGGGAGAGCGATGTACTGTTTGCGACGGCGAGATTGTGGGATGACGGCGTCATTCCTCCAAGCCATACCAGACGCGTGCTGGGCATGGGCTTACAGGCAGCTCTTGGTGGATCGGTCGAGGAAAAGAAGACCGAGTTTGGTGTATTTAGGATGTGAGAGTACTAAAGTTTGATGAATACCTACCTACATGATATGAACGTGTTCATGCGCTTTTACCTGTTCAATCGATTGCCAACGATACTGATCGATGGTTTAACGATAGCGCACTGATGACAAAGAATTCATGTGATGAGATGATTGGAACACTCACACAATTTACTGAATATTCCACATGATTACCTATATAATATAATATAATGTACATGTAGTGTGAACAATGGAACCTTGGAAGGCTCGGCGTCTGATCAAGCGCGTGCCTGCCTCTTTCCAAAGTCCGGAGAGCCTCAATCTCTAGAACCACTCCTACTCCTCCTCCTCCTCCACGCACGACACGATTGCCTGCCCGCTGCTATCCAAACCAACCAACACATTCTTGAACGAACCTCGACACAGCCGAAAATCATCGACAATATCTATTAAAACATCATCCACCACCAACACTATCATCCAATCGCCCATACCCCACTAGCCCAGCCCAGCCCAGCGCATCGCATTGCGCGCGACCACAATGAGCGACTCCGAGAGCGCGGCAGCCGCACCGCATCCAACCACCGGCGGCAAGAGTATGGAGACCGTACAGGCACAGCAGAACCGAATTCAGAGCGAGCGCCAACCCTACAAGTCATGGCGCAAGAAGTATCGCAAGATGCGCGTCAAGTTCGATAGCGTGCTGGAGGAGAACAAGACGCTGTTCAAGCAGGAGCACAAACTGGACGGAACCGCGAAGAGGCTGAGAGAGGAGCTTGAGTACGTCCACGCGCCAGGCGCCATCAACGTCTTGCGCGACATATGCTAACAATACCATAGTGAACTACTGGAAATCCTGCTTGACATGAACCAAAGTGCTGCCATCCCTACCGACCTACGCTACGATGTGCGCATCCCATCACAAAAGGAACGTGAGCTTCAGCTCGCGCCTCCAACCCTCACGCCTCAGACTTCCGACGACCTCATGGCTGAATATACCAGCGCTGTCAAAAAGGGAGTGATTCCGCCTCTTGACCTGCACATTGTACGCGAACAGATCGAGGAAAGACTAGCAGAACAAGGCGTGCAACCTCTCGAGGCCCTGGAACAGCACGTCCCCCATCCTGTTGTAACTGGCGAAGACGACCTGCCAGAAGAGGATCGAGGCGACCAGCCTCCCTCCTTCCTTTCCACATCCCAGGAAGCCGAATATTTACAACGCCTGGATGCAAAGCTTGGAGACCGCCTCAGCCTTGACAAGGAATCCGCGCAACCTCAGTCTCCTCACCAAGCCGAGCTCACCCCACGCGAGCTTGAGCGACACATGGAGCTATTGAACCCTCAAAGTCAACACAACTGGCTCAAGACGCACTCCAAGATGCACGCCTCCCTGGACAACGACGATGCCGAATCGATAGCTTCGCACGAAGGCGGTAGCGCCAGTAAACCATCAGCGCGCAAGCGAGGTAAGAACCTAGCAAAACAAGTTGGCGATCGAGCAATGGAGCGCGCCTATGAGGGCGTGAGCCCCGGTGCAGCAAGCGGGTTCGACGACGATGAGGTGCTGATGACGGAGGACACGCTAGGCAGCGGCAAGAAACGTCCTAGAGACTCAGATGGTGCTTACAGGGTGAAAGGAGGGCGAGGGGGCGCCGTGAAGGGCAAGCGGAAGAGAGCGACTGAGGAAGGGTCTGCTTCCACTAAGAAGGCCAGAATGAGTGAGAGCTTTGCTGAGTCATAGTCCGGCCGGAGAGCATGGTTCTCCAAAGCAAAGGAGCTTGAATTCTGTTACCAATGGCCCACTCGGTATGTGCCGCTCGGTGGCTTCGTCGAGGACTTATACGGCGGTGGGAGGCCTGGTGGTAATCCTTTGACGAGATTGAGCAAGAAGGCTTGATTGATAAACTTTCTGTTCATGGCGATGTGTTACTATTATTGATTGCAGGGCCGGCCGGCGTCGAGCAGCCTAATAATACAGTCTTTGGACGATTTTGATCGAACTCTCCCAGGCTCTACCAAACTCTGCCATGCTATTGTGCTCGTATCTGAGATCTTCGCCACGAATGAATGGTTCGCACCAGTGAGAGAGTGGTATTGAGTACTCATGCTTTCCCACGACCTCCCATGCTACTGTGCTATCTGTGATGCCTTCGACGTCAAAGATTGACTCGCACCAGTGAGAGAGTAGTGTTCAAGACTCATGCTCTCCCATAGCCATAGTCTTCCACGCCAGTGAGCTGACATCTGATATAACGGGCGTGAAGAGTACTGCTGGCGCCTGTGAGAGACTGACACTTCACACTCAAGCTCTCTCGTACCCTCCCGTGCCATTAAGCTGATATCTGAGGCATCCGACATGAAAGGAACGGTGTACGCCAGTGAGAGAAGACGGCTGGCATCCATGCTCCCACGAACCTTCCTATGCCATTGAGCTAGGGTCTAATGCATCCTGCGTGAGACAAAAGCCTCGTGCCAAGTGAGAGAGTGGTACTCGGTACTCATGCTCTCACAAGCTCTTACATCACGTGTAGCAGGTATCTGAGATCTCCGACGTGAAAGGGACAATGTTCAGCATTGAGAAACATGCATTATTCAAGGGGTTTCAATTTCTCATCTCATGCTTCTCTGACTGTCTTCCTGACTGCAAACACACAAAACTTCGTCTTTTTTTTTCGCGTTTGCGACCTTTCCAACCGCATTCTTTCTCACACTGATCGCTTACCTCGAATTTTGCTTGTGGTCTTACTCCTTCTTCGCCAGTCTCCTCAGCTTGACAGCCTTGCCGGCATCTGGCCCAGCCTCCGTCTCACGAACCTTCTTGACCGAAGCGCGTGTCTTGCGCGTGTTCTCTTCCTTCACCTCCTTCTTGCCTGTGAGCAGACGCACCTCGCGGCTCGAGCATGCATTCTTGACATTAGGCTTCTTGCGCTGAGTGCCGCCGTCAGCTTCCGGCTTGCGCTTGGGAGCCTTGGCTACCTTGGGAGCTGGGCTCGTCAAACTTAGCTCGTCGCCCTTTGCTAGCTTCTCGGTCCGAGTGCCGTCGTCGAAGGTGGTGGTGACGGCAAACATTTGGGTCTCGATGGCGGCTTTGGGTTTGCGGGTTTTGGTGGCCTTCGCGGGAGCGTTGGCGGGGTTGTCGACTTTGGCAGCCTCTTGCGCAGAGGATGCGGTGGCTTCGGACGTCAGACCTGACTTGCGGATGTAGGCGCGCTTCTTGATGGGTTTGGCGAGAGCGATGTTTGATTCGCTGGCTTCGGCAGTCTCTTGTGCGGAAGATGTGGTGGCCTCGGCCGTCAATTTGGCCTTGCGAGTGTAGGTGCGCTTCTTGGGCATCTTTGCGAGAGTGATGGCTGAGTCGTCGCCGTCGTCCTCGGCAGCCTCTGGCAAAGAAGATTTGTTGGTCTCGGTCGCCACTTTGGGCTTGCGGGTGTAGGTGCGCTTCTTGGTGACTTTGGCGGGAGTGATGGCTGACTCTTCTTCGTTGGCAGCCTTCTGCGCAGGCGATGTAGTGTCTTGAGTGCTCAGGCCGGCAAACGGGATTGCTGTGGTTGTGGCTGGGAGAAGGTTTGGCTGCTCCATGTCACGTCTGAGGCTCTCTGCACCATCGGTGCTCTGAGTGTGGCGACCGCGGTCGTACGGACTGCTGCCATAGAGAGCTGTGGCGGCCACCATGTTCGGCGTGGCACGGAGCGTCTGGATGGGACCGTTCGAGGAGGTCGCGGGTACTTGCTGCAAAGGCTGTTGAGCGCTCTGAGGAGTCCGCCCAGCGGTTCCGTCAGTGCCGTACGGAAGGGTGAGAGCACCTTCACGGCCGACAACGAGCGGAGTTGTAGCGCGAAAGACGGGTGGACTCGGAGAAGGTGAAATATCCATCGAGACGTCGGAGTCGTTTTCGCCAGTGAAAGTGGACGGAAGGAACGAGCTGGACATCTTGCTGATTTCAGCCTTCTCCGCGGCCGGCAACTCTTTGTCGCTGACGACGACGGAAGGTGAGTTGAGGGCCGGATCGGGAGAAGCGGGCGAGGAGCTCTGTTGATTAGTTGACACCACAGCATCAAGGACTTCACTCGGAGGACGTGTTGGCAAGAAGTCGATGCCGTTGTCTATCTGCTGCTGCTGCACGACACTGTCGGAGCCACCGCCAGTGTCGATACCGCTGCCAGATCGGTCGTTGAATTGCGATTGGACGTCACTCGCAATTAACTCACCATTGCTGTTTATTTCAACCCAGAAGGGCCCGTTGGGTGAGAAGAAGTGTTCGATGAGGTCCGCGCCGTGGTTCCAAGCGTTCTGATCGGTGTCAGGAGGGTTGCGCATCAGCTGCCAGTCGGACTCACTGGAAAGGTCGCCAGTATCCATGATGGATGCGACGTCGCGCTTGTGGGTTGATGTGGTGGTAAGAGGAGAACGAATGACGGTAACTCAGGGATGCAACAATGTTTGGTGATGGTGTGATGTGAACGTTGAAGGACTTTTATTCACCGATTTTGCGGGCGTTTGTTGTTGTGCCGTCACAACAACACCGGGATGTCCCGAGGGAGGAAGGTGCGATGGGGTGCGATGTTGTCAATACAAATGCGCGCCGTCTTGACGCGAAGCAAGTAGGCCGCTTCAATGCGTTTCTCCGAACTCGCCTACCATTTTTGCGAACCCCATCATGTCGTCTTTCGTTACAAAGTCGTTGCTTGCCGGTCTTAATCATCGCTCGTGTCCCAACGTGAGAACCCAGCCTCCCGCCCTTGTCTTCGCATGTCACTCTCCCAGGTTCTTCTCACATCTCAGTTGGGTGTCTTCGGCTCCACCTCGTTTCTCAGGTATAGGCGATTTCTGAATGGATCATCCGGTCTCGCATCATTTGTCTTTCGCTTTCCGATCAGAAGGGTATACAATTGCTGATCCTCCCGGACGTGTCGGCAGGATATCCGAGCATCTTTTTGCCAGTTTCGCTAGCACAGCACCCACAAAAGATCGCGGCGGGCCAGCAGATGATCTGTACGGTCGTTAGGATTTCGAAACTTGACTGGGCTAAGCCGCGAGGCTTACTGCGAGGAGGACGCCAATGATGAAGCCAAGGGTAGGCCCAACAATCTTGACATGGCACGGGTTTTGGTCTTGAGGATCCGGTCAGCGTACGAACGCGCGGTTCGAGGCAGGTGAGCACTTACTGGTACCACACTGAATACAAACGACAGGCAGAGGTAGAAATCCGCAGTCGGCCATTGTAGGCTTGAAGATACTTCTGCTGGATAGTGATGTCGGGAAGGGATGATTGAGATGTGAGTGGACGGATGTGGTGCTGTAATCTGCTAACGTGTTGTCTAGATGAGAAGAAGAGACTGGTGAGAACGCTGAATAGCTACCTTATTAGTCCACAGACCTAGCATGTGCAAGACCGTTTGCAAGTGGAATGGCAGGCAGGACTATCGGCGAGGTCGGGCTGTGAGAACTTGGACGATGGAAGTGACGTTGACGAGCCGGCAACGGTGGACTTGAAGCTTGCGTGGAAAGCTTGGTTCGCCCCGGTCAGATCGACAGATGTCCAATAATGATGAGATCTGTGACCGTCCATCCTACACCCAACCACTACTTCACACCGGACAACGACGACAACAGACACCTCTTGGTTTCCCCATCATTGATCTTGAATTGGTGCTCCTCGAGCGTTCTGATAGAAGGTCTCACCACATGCCCAAGGATTTTGGACGTCACGGAGCACAGTTCCGCGGTGACCACTCGTCGTGAGCACACATTCCTTCATCACGAACGCGACCATCGGTGATTGTCCAGAAAAAAGACGGGAGTCTTCACCGCAAGCCAGAGCAATATCGTTTGTTCCATGCCAGTGGTCTTTTACGGGCAAATTAGCCTTCCGGATTGAGCTTTCTGGAGCATAATCACAGGTTGAGGATAGGAACGAGAACAACGAGCCAATGCAAAAACGTGTTTGCGAGTCCAGCATCACGTATGGTACGAGGACTCGCTGCGATGTGTTGCCGCAAATCGAGTTTATGATTTTGATGCCTTGGGTCACGCGTGTTTACTGCTGTAGGTTCCACGCAACATTCCGGACCTTGATGAGTGATCAAAGATCGGCCCCGAGGCGGCTGAACTTAGCGCAAAGGTATGGCTAGGGGATCTACACCTACTACCCAATCGTTTCTATCCTATAACCGAGGCAGCAAACGAGTTGTGCCTCTTTACAGACGGCAATAATCAGTAATCGCAAGCAAGCTGAACAGTGCTAAGGCCGTATAGTATCATCATTATTCACTTCACGTGGGAAAATGGCGTCGAGCTCTTTTAGGGCTTGACGGCTCGACACGCAGAGGTCAATAGTGTAGATAACGCCAGGAACGGCTATAACTGCAGATATATTCATCTCCAGGATCGTCGGCGAGCTTTTTTGTCTCCTCTGACAATATTGTTGGTACATACATTTGCCGTTTGTTGCCCTTTCCAACATCAAGCGGGAATATAGCATGGCTGATAAAGAGGCGACTACAAACAGCGGCTCCGAGAGTAGCTTCGCAATGGCAGAAGCGAAGAGTCATACGAAAACGAGCAACTCGCCGAGCGATCTCGAAAAGGGAGACCTCCAAGCAGGGCGATCACAATCGCCTGAGAAGACGACCACAGCTCAGGATTGGACGGGTCCAAATGATACTGAGAACCCTCAGAATTGGTGAGATGAACGGATTGATATCGGTCTATCACATGCTCCATTGCTGACATGAGCACTCTACTCTACCAGGAGCATCACCAAAAAGGCATACCACACAGCAGCAACGGCGTGTCTTGGCTTCTCAGTGACATGCGGTTCTTCCATGATCACACCCGCCACACCGGAAATAGCAGAACGCTTCAATGTCTCGCGGACAGTCTCGATCCTCGCCTTGTCACTCTTCGTGCTTGGACTGGCAGTCGGTCCCATGATCGCTGCTCCCATCTCAGAGACATACGGCCGATCTGTTGTGTACAAGGTCTCTGCGTGCGTGTTCATGCTCTTCATCTTGGGAGCCGGTTTTAGCGAATCGCTTGCGAGTCTCCTTGTCTGCAGATTCCTCGCCGGCACCATTGGAGGTCCTGTGCTTGCTGTGGGAGCAGGGACGAATGCCGACATGTATGATTCGAGAAACCGCGCAATAGCATCTTCGCTGTTCGTAATGATGCCAGTGAGTAGCAGACAGAATGCATCAATGGACGCCACTGACAACTCGACAACAGTTCGCTGGACCTGCACTTGGCCCGGTTATAGGTGGATTCTCAGCACAGTACAAAGGTTGGCGATGGACCCAATGGTGCACCATCTTCATCTCCCTAGCCACCCTCCTCCCAGTATTGTGCATGTCCGAGACCTACAAGAAAATCATCCTGACCCGCCGCGCCAAACGCCTCAACATCGACCCACCAGCCCAAGCAAAACTCACCGGACTAGCTTTCTGGAAGATGCTCGTGACCGTCACCCTGTTGCGTCCGCTACACATGCTCACTACTGAGCCGACAGTTTTCCTCTTCAGCCTCTACACGGCGTTCACCTTTTCCGTGCTTTTCGCTTTTTTCGCCGCCTACCCCTATACCTTCCAGTCTGTCTATGGCTTCAACACTTGGCAGTACGGCTTGACTTTCCTCGGAATTGGTCTGGGAGTCCTTCTCGGTGTTCTCACAAACTTCTTCGTCGACCGCTTCTACTACGCCAAACACCACCAGCGCGCCCTTAAAGAGGGCCGAACGAGTGTTCCGCCCGAATATAGGCTGATGTGCGCTCAAATGGGCTGCTTTGGTGTTCCGATCGGGTAAGTAGACTGGTCATCATCCACGCAGGAAGCTTCCTAGCAAGAAATCACTAACCGCTTCCACAGCCTCTTCTGGTTCGCCTGGTCTGCCCGCCCCGAGACCCACTGGATTTCACCTGTCCTCGCCGGCATCCCCTTCGCCTGGGGCAACCTGTGCATATTCCTCAGCGCGGCCCTCTACTTCATCGACGTCTACGGGCCTCTCAACGGCGCGTCCGCAATGGCCGCGAACGGCCTCGCGAGGTACACCCTGGGAGCCGCGTTTCCGTTGTTCACATTCCAGATGTATGAGAGGTTGGGGATAGCATGGGCGACGAGTTTGCTGGGCTTCGTGAGTGTGGCTATGATTCCGATCCCATGGCTTTTTTATACGTATGGCCAGAGGATTCGTGGCAAGAGTGGCTTTGGGGGTTGATGGATGTTTTTACCTGGTCGTCATAGGGTCGATCGATTGTTGCTCAGTTGCATGTACATACCTTGACAAATGTATGGTTCGTGTCGCAAATATACTAAACTTAGAGTGCTTGAAAAGAATTGAAGGAAGTCACATGGGCGAGCAAATGACAGACGGAGACGTTTTGTTGAAAATAGAGAAATTCTCGTTTACAGCTCACTTACCAGCGCAAGCTGTTCCTTATTTTGGCACTACATGTATCTGAAGAGTCTAAGAACCCATAGCACACTGATTGCCGACCCATTAACAGGGCGCGAAGGAAAAAGCAAAAGACGAAAACTCCCACCTGGCAGGCAACAATCCTTTCAGACCCCCGAAATTGGTATCACTTCAACTCATGCCATCGTTAAGAGAAACAGCGCATCGCGCGAAGACGGTCTTGCGCATGACCCACATACATCCATCAATCAAAACTCCAACTCAGTCTGCGGCCTCAGCCAACTGGATGATGAGCCTGCTCGCGACGTCCAAGAAGGGGAAAGGCGACGAAATGTCCTTTTCGTCCGCATACCTGCCTTCACCCACAAGGCCGTCATCGTCATCTTCCGCATCGTCTTCTCTCGAGTCCTTACGCACGACATCCGCATCCTCGCCGCCGTTGACCTCGCTTGCGAATCGTCTGACTAAACGCTCGTAACCCGCACACTTGAAGTCGACTAGGAAGAAGTCCTTTTCGATGGCGTACAGCTGAATCGTGACGTACACCCAGACTTTTTCGTCCGGTCGAGGCCACAGGCGACCTTGCAGTGAGTTGGAAGCACTCAAAGGTGGGCCGGTAGCTGCGATGTTTTCGGTGCTGCCTGTGGCGGAGGCTGCGACACTTGAGACGGTGGAGCTGCGGCGGCGGGCATTTTCGGCGCTTAGATCAACCCGAGATGAGTGAGTGGAAGACGGGTGTGCGACACCCGGCGGGTACATACCATCCTTCAAGAAGCGAGCGTTGAGACACCACGGGTCTTCTGGAATGGCGTATCCGTAGTCGTTCCAGCGACCATAACGCTCGCGGCCACGACGATTGGAATCTTGCTGAGACTTCTCCTTGCGGCGTTGTCGGCGACGTTCTTGCTCGGAATGCGTAGCATACTCCGGGTCGGTGCCGGCGTCAGGATCAGAGTCGCTGTATTCGGGGCTTTCGTCGCCTGCACGATTGCGTTCGGGGCTGCCTTCGCCGCTCTCCGCGCCTGACTCCTTTGGCTTAGGGACTTCCCATTCTGCGCCCATCCTTTGCAGTGCTTTGTAGATTGCGAGCATCGCTTCGGAAGGAGAGTTGCGACTGCGGATACCGAATTGCCACTTGGTAGGTCGCTGCTTTTTGGCTTGTTTGTCAGGAATACTGGTCATTGGTTCGGGTTTTTCTACGTTGCGGTGCATGTTGGCTGAAGGTTTGCTGTGAGGCTTGAGACGTTTCGCGGTCGCCTCCTGCTCCTCTTTGGTACGAGGGTGGTCAGGCTCCGCCTCCCTATCTTCAGCATGCGATGAAGATGACTTGCTGATTTGGCCTTTCATATACGCCAAGTGGTATTCTGGCAGGGAGGACGGAAGGATACCAATGGATGATGCTGGAGACCTGGCCTCTGCAACAGACACCGAGCCGGTCGACCCATGGCGAGGGTGCTCCATACTTTGCATTGGTGAGGGCGGTGGCGGTCGGCCGGTGGGTGTCCGAGGAGACGGTTTCATCTGAGGCTGGAAGGCAGGCGGGGATTGCGCCATGAACGCTGGCTGGTCTTGAGCCAGGTTTGGATTGGTCCGCATGAGCTGGTTCTCGCGTACAATTAGGTACGCATCCTTGATGGCACTGGGTTCGTTCTTCGAGAGAGCCTCTTGCACATCATCCGGCGCGTATCCCATCGTCTTGCCAAGTTTGCTGACCACGGTGGTGTGCAACTTCTCTTGCAGCGCCACTGGCTGAGTTTTGTCCATCTGTTGGGGATCAATCGCCTTGTTAGGGTCGACGCCGGTGTCGATGAACTCCTCAACGGGAGGCTGCAGATACTCTGCCAAATCCTTGGTGAACCATGGGTCCTGGCGGATCTCCTGGATAGAGATTCTGTTCACAGGGTTGACCTGCAGCATGCGCTTAATAAGCCGCACGGCACCCTGCGAGAGATAGTTCGGCACCGAGTAATTACCCTGCGCGATCTTTTTGAACAGTGCAGGGATGTATTCGTCGTCGAATGGCAGGCGGCCGCAGAGTAAAACATAAAGAATAACACCGCAACTCCATACATCGACCTCAGGACCAGCGTACAGTTTACCACTGATGACTTCTGGGGCAGCGTAGTTCGGACTACCGCAGCTCGTCTTGAGGAAGTTGCCGTCAGTCATGATATTGCTCAGTCCGAAATCGGCGATCTTCACATTGAGTTGTTCATCCAGGAGGAGGTTCTCGGGCTTCAAGTCGCGGTGGACAATCTTGTGCCTGTGACAGTACTCCACAGCGCAGACAATCTGCTGGAAGAATTTCCTGCCTTGGTTTTCGGCCAGCTTGCCGTGTGTCACGATGTAGTCAAACAGTTCCTTCCCGGCATACTCTAGCACCATGATGATCTCGCTGGGCGTTGTGATGACGGTGTACAGCTTGATGATATGCGGATGGCGCAGGAGCTGCAAGTACTGAATTTCTCGCTCGATGCGTCCTGCCATATCTCGCGTGACCAATTTGCGTCGCGATATAATTTTCAGAGCGACCTGTTGCTGACTGATCTCGTGGACGGCCAGCTTGACCTTGCCAAACGAGCCCTCTCCCAGTGTCTTTACAATTTTGTACTGTCCAAGCCGTTGTGATGCGCGGGAGACTGGAGGTCGCTGCTGCGTCGGTTGCTGCACGCGTGGTTCGTTAGGCACAGGATTGACAGGCCCACCATTTTGAGGGCGGTTGTCTCTCGAATTGCGGCGCGCGTTCGAGCTGGATGAGATGGAGAGGGAAAGATCCTCGTCGTCGAGTGTGGAGGTCATGCTGCAGCCTCAAAGTGGCCGGAAGGCCCGGCCAGTGGTAGTCTCACGGTTGAGAAAGCGCTCTGACTGAAGCAGAGCACGAGGTCGTGGGAGGGTGAATCCGAGGTCGGCGCCGCGCAGTATGGTCGAAGTTGAGGTGTGTTGTCGGCGGCGGTGAAGACGTATTGTTTATAGTATGGTGATGTGTGTCTTGTGTCCTCACGGGGAAAAGCAGCCGGGGTGCAGGGGGAGTGAAGGTGGTGTTGGCGTCTT
>Ga0265780_10001955_pt1 | contig 28545 bp, 29 predicted proteins | sample P1T30metagenome_FD_192432 | JGI IMG/M metagenome (GOLD analysis project Ga0265780, IMG submission 192432) | Plant litter microbial communities from East Loma Ridge, Irvine, California - P1 T30 | ecosystem: Environmental > Terrestrial > Plant litter > Unclassified | place: USA: California...
TGCGGGCACTTTTTGAAACTGGTCCGTCCAGGTCTCCGGCGCTAGTGTGCTTTAGATGGCCAAAAACAGCGTTTCTTGTGATCAGAAATAAATTGTAAAATATTTTACCGTTTTCGTTTAAAGAAATATGCGTATATTAGTGTCCTATTTTAGGATAAACGCGTCCATACATTTTGGGAAAATTGCATGGAACACGCTTTTAGAGGTTTCTGGAGGGATATTAAAGATCTGTTGTCGATGGAACGGCTTCTAAGGCCCGCTCAGCCTTGTTTCTCTGCCTTCTTATCCTGGTTAGCAGATTACGCCTTAAGCGCTTCTGATCGAAGTATTCAGGGCTGGTAAGGTCCCATATCAGCTCATCAGAACCGGCTTCAAACAAGGTCAGGTAAAGCTCAGTTCTAGGCTGCTGCCGTTTCACCCATCCTTTTAGCTCCAGGTGGCCAGCGATCTTAAAATTATCGTCCATGATGATTCCTTTATCAGTCAGGATATCCATGATCGTCTCTGTCTTACTGATCAGATCTCGTTCCTTGCTGTCCGGAAAATAATAGAGCACAGTCACTTTGCACCTGGTTATAGGCAAACTATAGCCTGCCAGGGCGATCTTGTCTCCAAAGTCTTTAAAATCATCCTGGTGATCAGCGTACCAGTCCTGGTGCTGCTTAGAGGGAATCAGTATTGGCTTAAGCGTCTTTCTGTTTACTGCGATGCGCTGCTGGTTCTTTTTGGATGGTACCACGATCTTGCGAAGCTGATCGAGCGTGACAATGGTCCCGTCTTCCATTTCGAACTCCAGCTGATCAGCTACAACCTCGCCTTTCAGTACGAGTTTAAATATCTTACGCTTTCCCATGGCTGCGCCTTTCCAGAGCTTCAGCAAGCTCCATGAACTCCGCAGTGCTCTCCAGGTTAACCACAGGATCTGCAACTTTCTTCAGCTTAGGTTTAGCCTGCTCCCGTCGAGCCTTGCCTCCAGTCCTGGCCACCGGCTTTGTGAGATCTATCTTTACAGCCGGTGTTCTCTTCCTGGTCCGCGGTTGCTTTACTTCCGGAACATCGATAGCCAATACTGGCTCAGCTGCAGGTATAACTACCGGCTCAATTACAGGCTCTACAATCGCTTTTTCTTCCTGGTCGATCTGATCATCGTCCGTTTCCTGGATTGTCGCCTTGAACCGCTCTATATCGCCAAGGGGAATCCATTTAGGCAGGTAAAGTTCATTAGAGACATTTAGGCACAATGGTGAACCAAAGCATCGATTTAGCTCAGCTGCTTCAAAGGCTAACAATTCCGCGGCATCGTCGGTCTGGTGCAGCACCTCGACGGTGAATCTAGACACCCGGTATTTCTTTACATAGTCTACCATTTTGGATAGAATGTCACCTTCTTTGTACCCTTTTCGGAACTTGATATCTAAATCCCTGGAGAGTAAACTCAATCCCTGCTGAAGGGCCTTCGCTTTCCATATAAAGAAGCTTTTACCGAAGTAACATTTGTACACAGACGGCTTACTGGGATACTCGCCATCGATGTCATACAAGAATCTTGATATCATATTTAATTATAATTTTATTACAAATAAAAATTAAATTTATTATAAAACATAATATATTTTTAAATAATTATTGCCATCGCATTTAGCAGATCTGAAATATCTGAGCTCCCGGTGTGGTAAGGTGTATGGTGGGACCAGCGCCCGTCGATGGGTTTTGAAATCCCTCGGACCAGGTCTTCCGGTTTTGCCTTAAACAATCCCTTTGCTTTGCCGTGCTTGCAGTCGCTCCCGCTCCACTTGCTTGCAGTCGCTCCCGCTCCTTTGCTTGCTTGCAGTCGCTCCCGCTCCTTTGCTTGCTTGCAAACGCTCCCGTCCAACCGGACCAATGGACGGGACCAACGGCGGAACGGGGTTAATTTGTTGGCGCTTGCTTGCAGTCGCTCCCGCTCCTTTGCTTGCTGCGGTCGCTCCCGCTCCCGCTCCCGCTTTGCTGGCAGTCGCTCCCGCTCCACTTGCTGCGGTCGCTCCCGCTCCCGCTTTGCTCGCTGGCTGGCTGGCTTATCGCTTCGCTCATCCCCCCATTTTTTTTTGTGTTGTTGTTTGTTGGGAGAATTTGAGACAAGAGTCCATTTCAGACGAGTTGATGCGGTTTCATAATTTCAATCCTGGGCTATTTTAAGGCTCCCAGGCGAACGATCTACCCTGCAAAGGTACCAACGCCCACCAACCGTTTGATTTAAAGCCTGCGAAGCCGTATTCACTGGTCCTGAAATTTGACCAACGGTTGATCAAAATTAAAAAATTGCCTCAGATCTGCACCATCCGGAAAAAAATAAACACAGAAAAAAAAGATTTGAGAAAAATATTACTTCAAAAAAAAATAAAAAAAAAGAGGGTGGCTTTTTTCCTTTTTACCCCTTTTTTCTTTTATATATTCTTTTATTATTATACTATATCTATTATTTAGGGCGCAAAAAGCAACATAATGTTATCAAATGTTTACATTTAATTGACGGGTTTTGTAACACCTTTTAAATGAATTAATTAACCTTTTTAAATATAAGCTTTTTGCGATTTTTTCTGTAAAAAATTAGTCAGTTTTTTTCGGTCTTTTTTGGTTGTTGTACGAAGATGTATTGCTTTTGCAGTCGGCTGTTGAACCTTGTAATTTGATTGCAAAACCATGTAAACATAATGTAAACATTTAATAACTATATTATTGTAAATCAGTTAATTGATGCTTTTTAAGCACTTCGCTTAAAAATGTCCTTTTTGAGAGAAAAAGTAGGGCTTGATTGGAAGATTTATATTTTAGATTGTTGGGATATCAAAACATTTTATAATATTCGCAGATCGATTGGCATTTTGGGCTGTTTAAGAGGCGGTTTTTAAGTGTTTATCTTACAATTAAGAAGGTAAAGTGAAGTAAAGGCTAGTGAAAGTCGCTATTATCAAATACTTAATTGTCAAATTGCTAATTAGTTTACCTTAAATACATATATACATGGGCACGGGCGCACCTTTCCAGCAAGGAATAAGGAAGTTTTTTAACCTAGACATCGGTTGGTCTTCTGATATACGATTCCGAAAATTCGAAAACAGACACCCAAGAGATGCTACGCATTTCTTTCTCAAATTCATTGACTATATATATAGAGATAATGGCTATTATGTAGAGTGGACGGGGTCTGAAGATGATATTCAAGCCTTCTGCAGCATTGAATTTTTTCCTTTTCCAGAACTCGTTCCTGACCTGATGGCGTCCTGTTTAGAGTATGGCCTGTTCGATCGGGATAAGTACCAGAAGTACCAAATAATTACCAGCATGCGCATTCAAAAGCATTATGCTGCTATCAGTAAACGACGAAAAGGCGTGATACTGATGAAAGAATATTTGACTTTGAACCCGCATTATTTTCAGGATGTCTACCAAAATCCATTCTACCTTAGAGGCCTGGACGGTGAGGAACAAATCATGTATACAGGTGCCCAGGAAGCCGAAAAGCAAAAGGAAATTGAAAAGGCTGAGAGGCGAAAAAAAGCAAAATCACAGTCCGGTAATACCCAACCTGAACCTGGTGAGACTCGTGATGGTGATAGCGAAAAAAAGCAGGATTCACCTGATAATGATAATATTGTAAGCGTCAGTCATACGGAGATTCGAAATGGTGATTTCAAGGTAAAGTTCACTAAATATAATGATGTTATAGATGAGATATCCATTCCTTACAATGAACGAGACCCGGCCTTTAAACAAAGGGTATCTGAAAACTGGTATAACGATTTTGTCTGGCTTAATGATATCATAGACAAGGTTTATTATGATTTCCGCGCCTGCCGAGATCAACTAACGCTTGACCAGTTTATAGAACTCAAAAAAGATTTTCATAACCCTAGCAGGGAGCTGCTTAGAATAACGCTAGACAAACTATCTGCCAACGGAAACAAAACCTATCACCATGTTTATTCCCGCATAAGAGCCTATCTGCCTTATGCTATAGAGGATAAAAACCCTGATAATATACCTCCAAAGCCACAATTAAATACGACTCCAACCCCTATAGTACTGACTCCAGAACAAATAGCCAGGGAAAAAAAGGAACAAGAAGAGGGCCAGGCACACCTAAACAAAATGCGTAGCATGTCTGATGAAGAGAGAGCGCTTTATTGGCATAATCGTGGAGAAAAAATAAAAGAAGAAAAACTACGCGGTAAACCCAGGGAGCCCGAAATAGAGCCATCATAATTAATTTTTGAAGTAAAATTTATTTTAAATAAACCGAGCCTGATCAGGCTCTGGCACTACTTTGCTTAATTTAAAACAATTATATATGAATCAATTTGCATTGCTTCCGCCACAAAACGTGGAAACGGAAAAAGTAATTTTAGGTATCCTGATGCGCGAGCAGGGTGCTGTCAACAAAGTGATGGACATCTTAACGGAAGATTCCTTCTATTCACCCATTCATACGGAAATATGGAAAACCATTAGGGAGCTAACGGCCAAAGATTCTGCTATCGATGTGCTAACCGTTTTTCATGCCATTGTAAAAAAAAAAAAGGAATCTGCTGAGTTGAATAGAGATTACCTGATCAATCTATCAACCTTAATGGTGGGTTCAGCTAATCTGGAAACCTATGCCCGGCAAGTAGAAGAGATGGCTGTGGCCAGGCGCGTGCTCCAGACGATGAATGAGATTACTCAAAATATTTACCAGCAGTCCGGCGAAGACATTCAAGAAATCCTGGCCCGGCTTGATCTGAAGCTTTTCAATGCGCGCAGATCTATCTCATCTTACAAGAATGTAACCTCTGCTTACATTGGAGATAAAGCATTAAAATCAATAAGGGACGCAATGGATGGTAAATTTTCCGGCATACCAACAGGAGTGCGCGAACTGGATGAGATTATAGGCGGATGGGTTAAAGGAAATCTAAATCTTATTGGAGCCCGGACTCGCCAGGGAAAGTCTGCTGTTGCTGCTGCTTTTATGTACTATGCTGCCAAACATCTGCAGGAAGCATCTGTGTTTTTCTCGTTGGAGATGAGCCAGGAAGAGCTTTTCTACCGCATGGCTTCTATGCACCTGAGAGATGAGTTTAAAACAAAAATCCCATACAGTAGAATAGCGAAAGGCAAAATAAGTGAAGCGGAATGGGAAGATGTTCAGCAAGCTATTAAAGATCTGCAAAATATGAATTTGATATTTATTGATGATTCGCCTTCACTTACTCCGCTTCTGATCAAAACAAAGATCATGAAATATAAAATTGATTACGGCATTACGCATGCCTACGTTGATTATGTGCAGCTGATGGACCACCAGGCAGGAAATAAAACAACAGCAGACGCGATAGGTCTCACCATGGCCGGGCTTAAAAACACTGCTAAAGCCATGGAAATGCCAATCATTGCACTCTCCCAAATAAACAGGGACTTAGAAAAAAGACCTGGTACCAGTTATAAACCAAAACTTTCTGACCTAAAAGGCTCTGGAGGACTGGAAGAGGCGACAGATGTCGTATTGCTTCTGGATAGGCCGGAGGTCAATGGTATTATGGAAGATGAAATGGGAAGATCTAACCAGGGCATACTTAATATAGAAGTTGCCAAACAGAAAATGGGAGAGACCGGAAACGTACGGATACGATTCGATGTAGCTACCAACTACTTTGAGCCGGAAGATTTTTTCAGTCCATTCAATTAATAAATATTAAGTTTTATAATAAAAACAATTATAAAACTTAATATTTTAATTTTATATTTGGCTTGTTATGCAAAACAGAAACAAGCCCATACAGCGCAAAGTTACCCTCTCCAGGAAGACCAACCTGAAAAGGGTAACTCCGCTTAAAAAGGAAACGGCAAAGCACCGGGCAGAACTAAACAAGTACCGCCTGATTGCTAAACAAAACCTGGAAGAAAATCCACTCTGCCAGCTGAAGGTACATCCCGATTGTCAATATTTTGCAGACCAGAACCAGCACACCAAAGGCCGGGGAATATATCTGTTAGATAAATCTACCCTGCTCACAGCCTGCACGCCCTGCCATCGATTCATTAACGAACATCCTGCACTTGCACTGGAGCTTAATCTTGCTTCCAGTAGACTAAATACCAACTCTGATGAACATGTACATTAGCAATAACGATTTATATTCGGGAAGAACAGGTATCCTTCCGCTGGACGAGATCATCGGCGGATGGACAAAAAGCGTGATTACAACCATAGCCGTTGATCATGTTTTTGATACAGACTTTGTGGCTGCTTCCCTGGTCTATGATCTACTTACCAAAGGAAAAACCACTGCGGTTTTTATAGAAAGAAGACCAGCTCAGGTCGCCTTTTACAAGGCTTTGGTTTTTAAAATGTTTTCAGACGATGGCATTGACCCTCAGAATATACACCCAAAAGATTTGGAATATCATTGGAATAGAGCGCAAAAATATATTGAAGATCTCCCCTTGCTTCAGAATCCAGAAGGTGTAAGTGATGACGTCATAGAGCGCTTTTTAATGGACGCCAAAAAAGCAAATGCAGAAACGGTATTCCTGGTTACAAGCATGGAAGGAATAGATAATTTCGACACGGCGCTGCTGATGAAAGCTATAAAAAAAGCAGCTTACAAAGCGGATGTGGCTGTAGTTCTGATCGAGAATGGCTCTCAGGTACAGGGGCCATGTAGCAAGCATTGTATAACCAGCATTTCTGATATCGTCGTTTATATTTCCGGAGATAAGGAAAGCAGGCCTGAACACTTACCATTACTTGTAGATCTGCGAAAAAACAGCTTCGGCCCTACCGCTCAATTTTTAACCTACGGAATCAGTAAATCATTTTATAAACTATAAATTATATGGCAAACAAAACCAAGAACAAAGAAATGCCAGTTGGTCAGAATAATGCACCAACTTCTAGCCAGCCCAACGTTGTGAGCTTTTCAATTGAAGAGCGAGCGAGGGTAAAAATTGATGAAAAATTCGATGATCTGATCAACTACGCGAAAGAGAATGGATTTAAAAAGCCCAAAAAAAGCGACTTTATGACCAGGATAATACTAAAATCAGTTGATAGCGTCGGTAACCCGGAGCGCTATTTTAGAGACTAAAAAAAACATCATGAAACCCACACAACTAACTACTGGAGCCACCTACCATTTAACTGTATCCAAGGTTGAAGAAGATTACGATCAGTTTAGCTCTAAGCACAGTGTGAACGGAATAATGCATTGTCATCTGTTCACGCTGGAGAATAGAGAGACAGAGGCTCGGTATCCATGCCAGATATGCGACTCATTCACTTCGCAGAACTATGCACAACCTGGAGATATAGTTTCTGTAAAAATCAAAAACTACTCTGCCCCTAAGAGCGTGTATACATTGGAATCAATCAATGTAATTCCGCCACAGCCTGAATCCACAACTAAGGCTAAGCAAATGCAGGCTGCTCCGCAACCTAAAAGCGCTCCAACCCCTATTCCGGTTCATAACCCCCACATTGCAGGAACTGCTGCAGCTATAGCCATGCAGCTCGCTGTTCAATTCAAACTAGGAGTATATGATAAAGGGCTCCCATATTTAGGTCCTAATATTGCAGAACTGGGTGAGGTTTTGTTTAAATCAATGGTTGGATTGCATAATAATAGTTCGATTCCCGATTCAACAATACTATCTAACTATGATATGGAGATGTCTCACTACTTTTTTCATCATGACGTAGTAAAGAGCGATCTGCGAAAAAGCGAGGTTAAACTACACGATATGACGCTAAAATATGATGAGCGAATTAAGCAGATAGAGGACGAGTATGCTCAGAAATTTGAGGCGTTCAAAGCTTCTTTTTTAAATAAAACAGAAACTGAGGAAAGCCCCAGGGAGCAGCCCGCCGAAGAAGCCGAGAGCGTTTTTCAGGAGGATACCGATTTACGGCGTGCAATTGAGGAAGAGCCTCGCATGTTGGAGGAAGAGCGCCTGTACAGGGAATCTATGGCAGAACAGGCGTCCCAGGAATACCACGATGAGATTGAGCGTCAACAGGAAGCGTTAGAAGCAGAAGCCAAACCCAAACCTAAAGCCAAGCCCAAAACCAAAGCTAAACCCAAACCTAGAGTCCGCAAAAAGCGTGAGTGGGACGAAATTCAAATATCTCCCGGACTTGTAAAAATGGTACCTAAAGACTATAAATCCAAATAACAATTTGTAAAATATTTTACAACTATGGCCATACTAAGCGTTAAAGCAACGAATTTCAAAAAACATAAAAACCTCGATATCAAGATCGAGGGTAAATCCTTCCTGTTATTAGGTGATTCTGAAGAGGGGAAAAGCTCTATACTGGATATCATCCTGTCTTCCCTGATGATGAAGCCCTACCCTGTCGATGCCCTTACCGATGGCGAAGAGGCTGGAGCGACAGAAGTGGTTACCGAGTTTGAAGGGATTCAATATACCATTAAACGTAAATACGACCGCAAAGGCGGGTTAAAGCGCTTTACAGTAACCGACGAACACGGCGCCACTCATTCTTTAACGAATCTACTGGAGCGCTTATTTGGCGTTGCGTTTAAGAATAGTTACTTCGATTACGAAGAGTACTTTTATCGCAATACAACTCCGGAAGCGCGATTCGAATACATGATGACGGCGATCGGAGGCGAAGAGGTAATGACCAATACCAAGCTGATTAAAAAGCTGGTTGAAGAGCGCGGAAAGGTAGGAACCAAGCGCGAGGCGTACGACCAGATCATCGATAACAGCACCATTCTGAACCGGGATACCTTAGCTCCCGATATCCAGCATTATTCGCAGCCAGATCGCGAAGTTACCAAAGAGGCAAGCCGAATAAAAGATATCTACCTGAAGAAAAATCTGATCGATAAAGATCAGCTGGAGGAACAGCGCCAGCACCTTCAGACAGAGGTTGATAATAAGAAATACCTGGAGGAATCCATCTCAGCTGTCGACCTGGAGATCGCAGAGCTGGAGAAACAGATCGCTGCCCTGCGGGAGCAAAAAGAATCCTTTGGCCAGGAACTGGCCGACATAGACGACAAGCAGTTTAAGGCAGTTTCTAAAGAGCTGGAAAAAGTCAATAAGGATATACTGGAGGCCGACGAAAAAAACATCCAGATCAATTTAAAAGCAAACGAGCTGTACACTGATCAGGTGAAGGTAGATATGGAGTTCAATCATAAAAAGGGCCAGTTCTTAACCGCTATAGAATCCCTGAAAGAGTTCACTGCCCTGGATAAGGAATGGACTTCTAAGGACGAAGAGATCAAGGCGCTGAGGGCCTCTAATCGCACCATATTTAAAAATCGGTTAAAGGTTCCAGATCTCACCATCGGCACCAATGAAAAGGACGAAGAGATTATTCTGTATCAGAATAAGGAGTTTTCGCTGGGCCCCATTTCTAAAGGCCGGTCAATAAAAATTGCGTCTGAAATACAGCGTGCGCTGAATCCAAAAGAAAGAAACTTCATCATCATTTCGGAAGCTCAATCAATGGGCTCCCTGCTGAAGGAAGTGCTGGAGGAATGCAAAGAGTTTGGCGTGCAGACCATGGTCGAAGTAACGGAGATGGATAAAAAGCTGGAAATACAATTCACTGAGAATTAATCGCATAACTGTCCAATAAACTGTGTATCCAAAGCAGCAACCCCTGTATTTTAATTCCGTTAAATAATAGTATCGTGAAAAAATATATTGTGTTGCTGCTGATTACTCTAGGAGTTGCAGTTGGCTGTAAAAAGATTTACTACGTCAATAGCGCAGGCGGTGGGAACGCCAGCGATACGACATCTGTGGCGGATAAAAACGAACACCTGGTTGCAGGCAAAGGCACAGGCATCGAATTTGAAGTACTCAGCGGGAATAAGTTTCTTCCGGAAACAACCATTGCCCGGAACGATTCGGTTCTCTATAAGAGCACCAACGTCACCGATCGGGTAAAGCTTCCTGCAGGTTCGTATAAAGTGCTTTGCAAAAATCTGTATATCAACTCCTACTCTATTAAGCTGGTCGATGTCGTCAAGGATTCGATAACTCAGATTAAGATTTCAGTGCCTTATTGAGGCATGCTGATCATTATAAAAAGGAACCTTCAGTTTAAAAGCTGGAGGTTTTTTTGCGCCCGAATTATTGAACTTTACCCCCAAAAATGCAGTATAATAGCGCAAAAAGTACGCGAAAAATGGGCAAAAAAGGATGAAAAGAGCGATAAATAAGTATGATATTTACAATGAGAACTTTGAGAATTACTTCCGTGATTTGATGGCCACCATCTCTCTTGAACAGAGAGAAAGGCTCCCCGATGACCTTCTACACAAGATTTTTAAAAAGGGAGTACTCAATACCGGCGACCTCAGTTTTAAGGAAAAAACATACATTTTGTCAATTGCATTTAATAAGCATACGACAATCGTCATCGAAGATGAACGAAATGGCCTTACGGAGAAGGATTTTAAAGCCTCTACCAGAGCCCAGGCCGGACGGATAACTAACACTGAAGTTTTGGAAAATCCTTCGGTACGCAGCAGCTTTATACTGTCTGATAAAGAGCTTTTCAATTCGATCATGTACATCAACCATTTGCAGTGTACAGATATCTACCGGCTGATCAGGAGAATCAACCCCAAGGAAAGAAACAAGCGCGATAAATCTTTTGCCGAAACGCGCGAAGCTTTGCGCGGACTGACCACGCTCCTGCTCTCCTACGAGAAAAACAAGAAACGCCTGGTGATGGAACATGGCCTGGACGTTCCGCAGATCTATGCGCTGCTGTTCTTTGCCGGTGGTGAACGCCTGGGCACAGACTTCTATAACCGCGAGTTCAAATATGCCTACTCCGCTAATGCGCGTCTCCTGGCTAAAACGTTAACCGGCATGCATGCCAAGGGCCTGCTTAAAAGACGTGGCGGGCGCAAGCTGGTGAAGTACGATCTGAGCGCGCGAGGCATCGCTATCCTGGACAAAGTCCTGAACAAAACGATAGAACTTTATGTGTAAGGAAATATTTACTCAATAACGTGAAACCTGAGAAGGAATTGAGCGTAACACCATTCAATAAAATACGATGCAGGCCGTGGGGATGAGAGAAGCGGAAAAGGATATACGCCTGCATCAGCTAAAGTTTTATATTTCGTTCTTCGTTTTTTAAGATATGTGAGATTGATAAGTGAGAAGATCTGATAGAACCAAAAAGATAAGCAATAGTGACAATATTTTATAAAAAAGCAGTATTTCCAATGACCCCTGGAAAACTGCTTTTTTTTTGACCAATAACCAAATCAAATTCTAGTTATTACCTGCAGGTGGTGGTAATACCGTTCAATCCTGCAAGATCTCCGGCCCTTGTAAAGGTAAATTTGCATTTTAGGATTAGTGAGAAGGATTTGTGGGGAATAAAATAAAGTTGCTTTGGCCAGAGTACGAGTACGAGCTGCCCAAAGCGCCTAGTGATGAAAAACAGATAATAGGTTATAACCGGAAAAAGTCAGACCAGATCTGGCGGAAACCGAAACTTCCATCTCCCCAGGAGTGGAAGCAAATGAATGCCAGTGATAAGTTTCGCCTGATCGAGCGCGAGCGCGATCGTTGGGTGAATGGCGTTTGGTTCATGAACAACAACGAGCCGACCTATATCACAGGGAAGCATTATGATCACCTGACTTACCAGACCTTTGATTACGAAGCAAAATATTTCGAGAGCCAGCGACATGACTGGTATTTCCGGGACCTGGTTAAAAAGGACCCGAAGTGTTTCGGTGGTGTAAAGGTTAAGCCCCGGCGTTACGGTGCAACGGATGAAGAGGTAACCGATAACCAGTACGAAGCGATATCCGACTTTAACCGGAAGATCGGCATGATGTCGGAAACGCGCGACAAAGTTTACTCTACAATTTACGATAAGATCACCACTTCTTACCTGCAACGGCCAGCGTTCATTCGCCCGGATATTTTTATGCGGAACGGAGTGGTTCCAAAGAAAAAAATTGAGTTCCGTAGCAACAAGGTTAAGAAGAGCGGAGACAGCGAGATGCTGTCTTTCGACATGTCGGGTTCCCTGAACTCGCTGATTGAACCGAAGGCAACTACCGTGATCGGTTACGATGGTTGGAAGCTGCACAAGCTGACCATGGACGAGATCTGGAAGTGGACGGCCTGCTCGCCAAAAGCGTGCTGGGATAAACAAAAGAAATGTCTCTTCGACGGGGGGCGCGTAATCGGATATGCGATGCTGCTCTCTACGATGGGTGATGATGATTCTTACGACTCAGCGATCAAGGATGGTATCGAGATGTGGGGCTTGTCCAATCCGTTTGAGCGAGATCTCAATGGATTTACAGGTACCGGCTTATATCGTTATTTCATCGGTGGACAATATGCCTTACGGGATTACGCAGATAAATTCGGATTCATCAACATGGACCAGGCGGAAGCTTTCATCCATAATGAGCGGGCCAAATATGCGGAAGGTTCTTCTGACTGGATTGGTGAGGTTCGCCGGGCCCCGCTTACTATTGAAGAGGCCCTGGGCTCAGCATTAAGTACCGGAGTATTTGATCTACCTCGTCTAAGCGAACGTATTTCTATCATTAATAAAAAGCCGGAATCTGAACGCGGTTACGTGGAAGGCATCCTGGCTGAAGACTCTAACGGCATCGTGGAGTTTCAACCTAAAAAGGATGAGCCCTGGTTGATCTCGCATTTGCCGTTGATCACTGAGACCAGGAACTTTTCTAACCGGTTTAAGATCTTCGACGAACGTTACCTTGCTCCGCGCAACCCGGAAGGTTGTTTAGGATATGACCCTATCCGTTATGCCGATATCGATGTGGTTTCCAGCTCGCTTTCGCAAGCGTCCATTATTGGCCAGTATAAGTTCGATTACTTTGGTGATGGCTCGAAAGCTAACAAGCTGGCCTGTCTGTACCTGGACCGTCCGAGCGACCCGGAAGAAGGCCACTACGAGGCGTTTAAAGCCGCGAAGTTTTGGGGGTTCCCTATTATGTATGAGCGCCAGGTTGAATCCTTCCTGCGCAGGATGCGGGAGATCGGAGCGCTTGACTTTATACTGAAGAATCCAAAGGATGGAAAGTATGGACTGTGGACGGATAACCGTAACCAGGTTATTAAAGCCGGGGTCGATATGATCGTGCAGTACTGGAAAAAACCAAAGGGCATTCACGAGATCGATTACCTGGAGGCAACCGAGTTCCTGCCTATCCTGACACAGGGTAAGGAGTTTGACCCGAAGAAAACAACCAAGTTTGATGCGATGATGTCCTGGATTATGTGTAAGCATGGTTTGATGCAGATCAAAGAAAATGCAATGGATGATACCGGTGACCCGAATGCTGCCTACAATGCAATGATCGCGCAGCTGTTCCCTAAAAGAAATTGATAAAACTTTGAAACTTTTTTTCCGTAAAGGAACGCAAACGCGAGAAAGATAAGTGATGGAAGATAAGTTGACCAGGTCGGAATATATTGGATTAGTGTATGTGGATGTTATTCGTGCCTGCAAAGGTACCGGCCTTTTCCCTTCGTTAATGATCGCTCAGGGCATCCTGGAAAGTGGTAACGGCAACAGTAAACTAGCACGTGTATACAACAATCATTTCGGAATAAAAGCCTCTAAAGGCTGGACAGGCGACGAGGATTTAATGCCGACAGTTGAGTATGTCAACAAAAAGCCGGTGAGCGTAAAAGCTCCTTTTCGTTCTTACCCTACGCTGGAGAAAGGGTTTCGTGACCGTGTGAACTTCTTACAGGTTAACCCGCGTTATGCCAAAGCTGGAGTATTTGCTGCAAAGACTCCTGCAGAGCAAGCCAGATGTTTTCAGACAGCCGGTTATGCAACAGACCCTGCTTATGCGAGTCTGCTGATCTCCATTATGAAAGGCTCCCAGCTGGAGCATTTTGATGCAATGTAAATTCTAAAAAAAACAAAATAAAAACAACAAATATGGGAATGCATAAAGTTACGCCTTTGAATGGTAGAGTGTTGATTGAGCAAAGTGAGGCAGAGCGTACAACTGAAAATGGAATTTATATTCCGGATACAGCATTGGTTAAACCTTCTAAAGGAACTATTACCCAGGTTTCTGACGATGTTGCAAAACACCTGGTTAAAGGAGCAAAGGTGATGTTTGGAAAGCAGGCTGGTATTGAAGTAGAGATCGATGGTAAACCTTACCTGTTCATGCATCAGTCTGAAATCTTCTTGACTTATGAAGAACAAGCCTAAAAAAAAGCATACTGAATTGTCAGGTGCTGCGAAGGAGAAAGAACTTTTATCCTTCTGGTTAGGCCGGATGGAGTATCCTGAATCTGGACCCGAAGCTGAGGCACGGAACAAATGCATTGAGTTTTGGAATAACGCCACCTTAAAACTGGCTAAGCCCGCGGGAACGGTGATTATGATTTCTACGGTAGCGCTGGACGACGAGATCGGAGATGAATTTCGCAATATGTGGAATGCAGGAGAGTTACCCGCTCAGGCGTGGAATCGTAGCCTGTACTTCTGTCCATCGAAGGAACAGACTTCGTGGATTCCCATGGGTACGATCAAAGACAAAAGCGAGATCGACGAATACGGAAACAAAAAAGAGAACGATGTTTAAACTACACCCAAATACTGTACTGGTAGAGCTGCTGGAAGATGACCGCAGATCTCTGTTTGAAAAGAAAATCAAAACGAATGATGGCAAGCAGATCAGCCTGGTTACAGACCTGAAGGCTGAAGAAAACTCTGACGATGCTTTATATCAGACTGTGAACCTGGGCAGGGTTATTTCGGTAGCGGAAGATGTAACGCACATCCTGGTTGGTGATATCGTGTTACTGGATTATACGGTTGATATTTCTCCGGAACATACGGTGATGCACGAAGATGAATACAAGCTGGTTTGTCTGCAGGCAAAGAATACGTACCATGATGACGAAGCGGTATTGTATCCGAATCGCCAGCGTCAACGCATGTTATGGGTGTGGCGCAAAGGTGAAAGAAGAGAGATTACTCCTATCCTGGGCATGTACCGGAATGGAACAGTTATTCCGAACGATGATATCGTTTTCTGTGAATACAACAATGATAATGTGCTGACGCTCATGTTTAGTGGAATCCACTACAATGCGCAGCGCAACAAAATAGTTTCCCGTGTGGTGGTGGCTGCTCCTGAAGCAAGCCAGGCTAAACCTGGAGACGGGGTAATGATCGAGAACTCGCTCATGTTCCCTTTTAAGTTTGGTGATATCATGTACGACATGGTCTTCCAGGAAGACATTTTGTGCAGGGTGCACGTTTAAAATTTTGTAAAATATTTTACAAAAGTGGTGAAGGAGATTAGCGATGGCGAAGGATAAAGAGAATAAAAAAGTAGAAGGCAAATCAGGTAATCGCTTATTGTATTACGATGAACTTCATTTTATACCGGTAGAAAGCAAGAACAAGCGTTGGGCTGCGGAAGTGATCTATTTCTGCAAGAACAATTCAAAACCAATGTTTGACCCGGCATCTCTCCAGCGCAGGCGGGAATCCGAATTAGGCGAGATCAACGAAAAGGCTTTTAAGAAGCTGATCGACCCGGAAGACGGAACCGCAGAATACTTTACTGCAGACTGGAAAGCCAACCCGATTTTCGTCCATCTCAATAACATCGTCGATGCTAAGATCGAGCGGATATCGACCAAGCTGGAGGTAAAAGCGATCGATGAGTTTTCAAAGCAGAATTTGCAAAAAGAGAACGAACGCATATTAGGAAAACGCGAGTACATGAGCTACATCAATTCGATGAACGCAAAGCTCGGCTTTCCGCAGTTAAAAGAAAATGAGGACCCATACCGTTACGCCCAGGCGATGCAAGCCAAGGCAACCGGTGGTAAAGGGAACATGGCCAGCGCTGCAACCATGCAGATGCCAACCAACATGGTTGATAGCCTAAAGGCAGGAATTGAAGACAACGAAGGCCTGGCCCTGTTTAATGAATATATCTGGAAAGATGGCGTGGAGATCGCATGCGAATTAGGCATTGATCATTACCTGAATAACGTTAATCGTTTTAAGGATAACACGGAAGATCTGTTAACTGATTCCCGTCATACCAATATGTGTGTGATGCGTTTCTACACTTCGCTGACCAGCGGTAAGCCTGTCCTTCAGTATAAGGACCCAGGAAAGGTGTTTGTCTCCCCATTTAAGAAAAGCAACCTGTCGGACATCATTCACTGGTATGAAGAGATTGAGGTTACGTTCGGTGACTTTATCCGGATGGTTGGCGCGAGCCTGACTCCTGAGCAGCTGAAGAAGGTATTCGAGCGGAATAAGAGCAATCACATGATTGAGGATTATGAAGCTTGTTCAAAGATTGCCCGTAATGGCGCTAAAATCCGCCTGGGCTACATCGAGTTTGAATCCCAGGACGTAGAAGTATATAAAGACTGGTGCGAAGACGGTAACGACCGTTTTCAGCCTACAGCTTCAGATTATTTTCCTAACGAGGAAGAAGCTGCAAAAGGACATAAACGCGTAGAGCGAAATTATAATGTTTGGTACAAAGCGTACTACATACCACCAAGCGGAGACGGAAAAATGGGCTCTGCTGATTTCGATGAACAAGCGGAATTTATATTCGACTTCGGGAAGGTTCCTGATCAGCAGCGTGAAGGAGATAACGGCATTTATTCCAAGTGCTCGCTCTTCGGTTCGGTGACGAAAAGGAAAATGACCTGGTGGGAAATTATGAACGCTTATATGCCTAAGATCAACTTATTGTGGCAGCAGTATCAGAACGACATGGCCAATGCGATTCCGCATGGTACGGTTTGGGTCGAAGAGTTCCTGAACCTGGCTATGTCTGTTGTCGATAACAAAAACGATAAGGGCGCAAGTCTGAAAAGCGATATCATCAAAAAGATCAAGCAGACCGGTAATGCCGTAGCTAAAATGCTTAACCCGGAAACGGGAGATGTGATCGCCGATGGAAGGCCGTTTGTGGATGTGAAGACCGGGCACTTAAACAGTGCAATGGAGCGCTTAAACCACATGATGGAGCTTTACCAGATGATGACCCGCGCTTTGGGTATTTCTGAAACAGCCGAAGGTATTACCCCGAAAGCCAGAACGGCTACAGGCGGAATACAGATGGCTATGGAAGGCACCAACAACGCGACTTTCTTCCTGGAGAAAACCTACATCAACGTGTTGACTGAAGCCGGAGAGCGCCTGATCTATTACTTTAAACAGATCGTAGAGAACGGAGATAGCGAGCGCCTGGCAGAATTTGAGGCGGTGGTTGGCAAAGCGAATGGCATGGCCATGCAGTCGATCAAAAACATTCCGATGCACACCATGGGATTAAGCGTTCAACAGAACATGTCTGAAGAGCAAAAGGCGTCGGTAAACCAATTGGCAAACCAAATGGCCGGAGCCGGTATGCTTGCGCCTGATATCGCCCTATTCATTACGATGATTGATAACGTGAAGTACGCGTATGCGATCTTGCGTTTGAAGATGAAGGAACGTGAGAGCCAGGCTCAAAAAGCTAAACAGCAGGAAGCGGAAGCGCTGGCCCAGGCTAAAAACGAAGAGCGTCAGTTTGAGCTAATGAAGCAGTCGCAGAACAATAAGGAGACCTACCAGACGAAAGAAATGTTGAAGCAGTTCGATATGAAAATGATCGAACTTCAGAACATGTTAAAGCACGCTACTATGACCGACCAGAAAGAGCAGATCAAGAACAATCGTGTCGAAGAGAAAATAATTGATCACCAGTTGGACGATAAAAAAACAGAAAAGCAGGCTGGAAATGAACAGCAGAATGCTGCCTAAATTTATATCTTTGCCCTGCATTTCGGGTTCTTTCATGGGTGCCTTGACTGTAAGGGATAAAAAGCCGACCTCATTGAGTTCGGCTTTTTTACGTTTTAGGCAGGTTCTTTCTGACCCGCATTTCGTAGCTCAATAACTTCCTTGCGGATATCAGCAGTAAGATCTTTAATGGCCAGCATGGACTTGCGAACGCGCGTTCCAGCAGCGCCATTCCCCTGCTCGTAGAATTTTTTCGCGTCTGCTTCTATCGAAGCGACGAGGTCTTTCAGCTTTGTGTAGTTTTTCATACTCAAAAATGTAAAATATTTTACAACTTAGCACTATGAAAACAGATAATTTATCGTTTGGAGAGGCTTTAGAGCTATTGGAGGCGGGGCATAAAGTGACACGCGCAGTGTGGTCAGGCTATTGGATTATAGCGCAGCTGACGAATGTGACCGGAGATCCTGCCTACGACGACAAACCGCACAAGATGATCTATGCCTATACGAAGTATGGCGATATTGCTCCTGCTACGCCATATCAGTCAGATATGCTTGCGAAGGACTGGAAGCTTGTTAACTAAAGTCAGGCAGCGTAGATCTTCTTTAGGTAGTAGGATAATTGATGAACTTCGGTCTCGACAGCTACAGCTGGCTGGTAAATGCCTGGGCATGGTATGCCTTCAGGCAGATGTCTGCGAGGGTATCTGACTTTGCCTCTGAATGGGCCGTGATCTTCTAGTCTACCTTTAGTTACCCGTCCGCACACCGTACATTTCCACATGGTTACTTTCATAACACAAATATACTCATATCCGCATTGCAGATAGTTAGAATGCGATTTTGTATACTAGTGTATCAATAAAAGAGATGTTTTCCCAAATCTTCCGCATAAAGCGAGATAAATAGTGTTAAAGTGTAGTTTTTTGAAAATATATAACGGGAATTAAATCTTGTGTCTTATATTTGTACTATCGCAATCGCTTCTGGAAAGGCGGTTCCGATGCTCAAAAATATTAGGTTGCCTTGCCCGGCAACCTTTTGTTGTTTTAAGGCAGCCGATATTTGTACGCCGGACAACGCGCAGCCTCCAGTTCTTCCTTGCTCCGCTTTCGTAACATTGATTTTAACCCTGTATCGAAACATTCTGCGTGTATTTTTAAAAACTCAATCAGCTTTTGGCAATCTTCCTTTGAACGCAACTTGCATGCGAGATTTATTTGTTCTACCCTATAGCCGTCAAGCAGGAATTTTAAATCCGGGTGGCTAAAATTGCTAAACTGTCGGCGCAGTATTTTATCATCTCTGAATTCCGCTTCTACCACTATAGCGATCTCTTTATCTCTTGTCATCGTTCGATTCTATTTGATTTGGAATTCCCAGGCGATTGCTCATTTCTTCCGTTGCTTCTTGAACGGCCTTTACGTATTCGTCTAAATGACTTAGATCAGACGAGGGGTACACATCTTGCTTTAACTGGTAATCTGGATTCGCGCTACGGAATGGATAAAAATCAGGGGAGGTTTTATTTGACTCAGATTCGGAATCAGGTTTCGCCTCTTTCCATATCGGAGGCCCGAAGTACTTTACGGTGTTCGCGATATCCCGATAAAATTCATCTTCAGATAATCGGGGCCTTTCAAACTGACAGGCTTCATCCAATAAGAGAGCTCTCTCAGAATAATGCTTGCCATCGTATGCGATAGCATCGCCATCTTTGCGAATGATTATACAGGAAAGATCATGATCAGGCACTGCTGGGTCTATCCCTGTAACAGCTGCTTTTGGCTTTTTAAACTTCATTGGTTTTTTAAAACTCCTCGTCCTCAAAACTAAAACCACCATCATCAAAAGTATCATCTTCCTGCGCCTTTCGGCCCTTAAGCCACGCCTCATGTCCAAATTCATATTTCTGTCCCCGATCTGTATCTGTAATTTTTTTTCTGTCCTCTTTAGTTAGTGATGCATCCAGCACCATCATTTCTTTTTTAAGCTCGTCCAGCAGCTGATCAGCTTCCTTCCGGATAAGTTTAGCCTGGCTAAGCGTTCGTCCCGCTGCAGCCATTTCTTTGTTGTCAAAAGCCATCTTCGACATGGAGACGGCTCTGGAGTGAAACTCGAACCCGGCCAGCACATCGGCAAACCTCCAGTCCATCTGGTAGTTGATATACCACTCAATCACATTATTATAGGGCGACATCATGCCTACAGTAGCATTTACGTAATCCTGGTCGGTCTGAAAATTATCACCGGCCAGCGTGCGCATGATGCGACATTTGTTTTCCATCCTGTCCTGGTGCATATCCAGCCAGTCTGAATCCTTATCGTATGCAAAGGCTATAAAACAAAGAATGGTATTTGCTTTACGGTTGTCCTTCAGATTGAAGTAGAGGTCCTGAACCTCTTGCCAGATATTCAGATTGTCGAGATCTTCGTACCAGTCAGCTTCCAGCTGCATCTGAAGTTTCTTAAATGTAGGTAGCAGCTTGCTCATCGCGCTTGTTTTTCCTGGAGGTAACATTGCCTCCGGTTCCGTATCGTTTAGTAGATAAAATATTCTTTGGGATGGTAATGGAGATGTTATCATTACCGCAGGTCTGGCAGCTTTTAGATAGCAAAGCCAGGATCTTCGGAAAGCTTAATGTGCGTCCGCTGTCTACGTGCGCAGTGATCAGTTTTACCATTTCGGTCTCGCTCAGCGATATCGTTACTTTATTGTATTTCTTGACTTCAAACCCTTCGTATTCAAATAATACCGGATTAGGCCCTACCTCTTCTTTACCCATACTGCACATGCCCTACTTGTTTTTACCTGCTTGTACGGGTAATGGAAAGCCAAGGTTATAGGCGGTCTGGAAATGTAAAGGTAAATTTGGGTTACTCAATTTTTTGGAGAAGATTAGTGATGGAAGGATTATTTAACTCAGACGCGTTGCGTTATACCTCAGCTGCGGAACACGTAGAAAAGCCGGTTGAAACCGACAAGACAGCGGAAACGCTTGCTGCTGAAGAGGCTGCTAAATCAGCAGAAACCAAAACACCGGAAGAACTTGCTGCTGAAGAGGCTGCCAAGTCATCAACCGAAAAAACACCTGAAGAACTTGCTGCAGAAGAAGCTGCCAAGACCACAGCTGCTAAAACACCGGAAGAGCTTGCTGCCGAAGAGGCTGCTAAAGCTGCTCCAGCGAAAACGGCAGCAGAGTTCGAAGCGGAGATGCGCGCAAAGATCATGGCCGAACTAGGCTTTAAGGATGTTGATGAGCTTAAAAATAAACTAAACAGCGTTCCGGAAACGGAAGAGCAAAAAACGGCGCGTGCCGAGGCGTTCCAAAAGGACCTGACCAAGTTCGCGATCGAAAAAGAGCTGTTGTCTCCTAAAGATCTTACCGAGTATGAGCGTGTTCGCACAACCCCGGACAACGATTTAGTATTTACGGACTTTGCTGCCGAGTATGCTGCAGCGAATAAAGATCGCGTAGATGCCGAAGGCGATGCCTGGCCGGTTAGCGATGATGAGATTCATGAAGCATTCGCTGAAGCTTACCATACCGATTCTAAAAATGCAGTACTGAAAGCTAAGGGCGAAAAGAACCTGGCTAAAGAAGCAGCAGCTTTAAGATCTGCGATCGAAGAGAAATACGAAGATGCGAAAGCAAGCTTCGAAGATTATACCAAAAAGAAAAGCACTGTTCCGGCATTCAAGACCTTCATTAAATCTACCGTTACAGCAGCTGTTCCTAGCGAGCTGGTGATCAAAGATGGCGATGCCGACACTAAAGTTGTGTTCAAACTGACTGACGCGGACGGCAAGTCTTTAGTGGATATCCAGAAATTGGAAGCTGATTTCGTGAATGACGGTTTGTTTAACCGCTTTTCAGAAAAAGGTGCTGACAAGGAATTAGCGGATTATATCACCGATAAAATCAAGCGCGATATCTGGTACCAGAACAAGGACAAGATTAACGAAACCCTGGAGACCGTAAGCGCTGAGCGCGCGCTCAAAAAGAGTAAAGTAGGTGCCGAAGCTCCATTCCAGCAAAAGAAAGACGTGACGCCGGTAGTAACCACAGATCGTGCATACACTCCGCAGGAATTAGCAAACTTCAAAGCAATGAACCCATTCGCAAGATAAAATCATAATAATTAAAGTCCCGCAAGGGCATTTGTAAAACCGAAAAAGGATAAGTGAAAGAGATATGAGCAAACGTTTTACCAACGATTTAGGCACGTTCCACATCGACGAGGTGATGAGAGGCCAGTCTGCCCTTATGTACTATGATACATTAGCGCAGATCGCATTAAACCCTTCTTTAAGAGAAGGAGTAATTTTAAGTTACGAAACAACCGGCGTTGAAGGTTTATTCAGCCAGTTACAGGCGTTAGTGAAAGCTGACAAGCGTGTCGTAGCCACCAACCCATACTACTGGGCTGAAGCAACTCATGATGTAAACATCACAGTTGGAATCAAAAGAGCAGACGCTGCTGGCGTTGCTAACCAGTCGATCACTGTGAAAGTAGAAGGCGCGTCACATTCTCGTAACGGCCAGTTCTCTAACGCAATGAAAAACAGACGTGCGTACATCAAAGAACTTCCCGGAGTTGTAGCGAACATCACTGATGTTAACCGCACAGTTACAGGCGGTCACACAGTGACGCTTGAAGGCGTAAACGGCAAGGCGTTAGACTTGACCAAGCATGCTACCTATACCCTGTTAGTTGACCCTATGCGTATGTACAAAAAAGGTACAATGGATAAGATCTCTACAGAAGGTTTGGTAAAACAACCTCCATTGTTACGTAAAGGTTACCTTCAGAAATTCGAAAAAGGATATTCTATCCACGAAGAAGAATTGAACGGTTACGCGTACGATGTAGAGTTTAAACTGTACAAAGGATTTGACGCTGACGGTAAACCAGTAGTGAACTGGGGTATTGAGCATTTGAACAAACAAATCCTGGAAGACTTTATGGATTCCAAAAACATCAACACGATGATCGGTCAGCGTGATGATAAAAACGAAAACGGATTTGACGGAATCTTTACTACAGCTGAAGCTGAAGGTATGTTCTCCCGCAGATATGACCCGAATGACGGCGTATCGTTCAAAACGATTTTGTTAAACATGATGAAGTCACAACGTAAAGTAAACGGTGCGACTGAGTGGATTCTTGCTTACGATTACGGTTTCCGTATTGACTTCTCTGAAGCAATGGCGTTAATGGTAATGGGTTCTAAAGGCAACTTAACCTACAAATTGTTTGGTGAAGGTGGCGAAGGCGCAAGATCATTCAAACATTATGAGTTCACAGATTTCGAAGCTTTTGGCTACAAATACCGCGGATTCCAGGTAGATGCTTTCGACGCTCAGCGTTACGGCAACTGGTTCGAAAACGTAGCGTTCGTTATGCCTGCTACAACTTACAAAGATCACTTAGGCAAAACAGTGTCTCCGGTGACTTACGTAAACATTGGCGCTTCTGAGCTTTCTGCTGAGCAGAAAATCAAAGTTGACGACACTCGTGCTCGTGGCTTACGCACACTTGACGTGTACGCAGAAGACACATACGGAATGGAAATTCACTGTGCAACTAAACTAGGAATCTTCCGTAGGACTGAAGTATAGTAATTAATCATTATTCATAATTAACGAAGCGCCCTCTTTTTGAGGGCACTTCTATTTGAGTTTTTTTAGAGAGAAAACACCAAACAGAAAAAGATTAAAATGAGTCAGAAGTATTTCAGCATTAAAGTGCACGGACCAGAAGGAAAAGAAATTGAAGAAGGATTTTTGGACAAGAGAACCGGCCAGCCGACAGGCACCCGCAACAAGCTAAAAGGCGTTGTAGGTAACATTACCATCCCTAACTTTTCCCGCGTTTGGGGTAAAAGAGAAAAAGACAAGAAAGATCAGCCAACCGGCGTGATCACCTTTCTTCCATGGGGTGACGCTGACGGTCACGTGATCGAGATCAGACACCTGAAGGCAGCACAATCTTTGGATAAGCAATTCCAGGACAATGTGCTTAAAGTAAAGCCACAGGACGAAGAGCTGGAGATCAGGCTTAAACTGGGTATCAATGATTTTGATACGGTTATCGATGCGGGCATAATCAATATGCTGAAGCATCACACCATGAACATCAACAACAAATCCCGTAATCCTAGCTTAATGCAAGTCGATGTATTCGAAGAGTACAACGGCTCTCAGCGCGTAGAAAGCAAACAAAGTGCGCAGAAAAAACGCAGAGAAGCGGAAGACTATATCAACGATGCGGTAGGTGATACTGAAAGGCTTGCTATTTTAGCCCACATGTTTGATTTGGATGCAAAGCTTCAAGATGATATCTTAGAAGAGAAATTGTTCGATATAGTTGAAGAGAGTATCGATCAGTTTTTGTATGTAATTGAAAAGGCAAAAGAAAAGGCTGGCATTGAGTTGACAGAAGCTAAAGAGGAAGGAATCCTGTTTGGTCAAGACGGTGGCGAAATAACAATTCGCATTGAAGGTAAAGCGCTTCCCCTGGTTCAGGACCTGATTCAGGAAGGCGATGATGTGGTGACGTTCTTGTTAAACAAATTAACCACTCCAAAAGTTTATGATGCAGTACAGCTGATTTACCAGAGGCTCGAACTTAATAGAAAATTTAAACAATAATTCTAATTTTTATCATCATGGCTTTAATAAAAGTAAAACTGTTATGGGCTTTCAGCGAGTTTGTAGGCTACAATAACAAAACAGAGTACATCAATTCCGAGGATATTATCGAAAGTCCCAAAGCGTTTTTCATCACGAAAAACCTAAACGAAGGTAATGACCAGGAATGGGATACTACCCTGCAGGACCCAGGTGTAACAGGAACGATAGAGGGTGTGTTGGTTGGCCTTAAAGGCCGTCCGGACGGAGTTGTAATCGACGGTACATTGGAAGATGTGATCGCTGCGATCAATGCTGCTCCAGGAACATCGCCAGAAGTCACTCCGGTACATGATGGAACGTTCCCGATCGTGGAAGCTCCGACAGCTGTTGAGTATACGTTAGTTCGTAGAGACGATGGAACTATGCAGGCTACGGAACGCGCGAATCGCGATTACTCCGAGTATGTTGTAGCGAGCACGTTTTTCCGTTCTAGCAGAAACACTAGCACTGGTGCTTCAACTTATAAATTTAAGTCACTGACTGCGCCTCGTGCAAAAGGAATGACAGACACAGTATCATAATAAAAAGAGTATGGCACACACAGAAGGTGGCAAAGGCGGTTGCGGTTGCGGAGGGAAATAACGCACATGAAGCCTTAAAGATTTCCCCCTGTTTGGGTGGATCTCTCCAAAAAAAACAAAGGCGTTAGTTTCCGAACTGACGCCTTTTTTTGTAAAATATTTTACAACCATTTCGATTCCAGGGACAGATAAGTGAGCGGGATTGAAGAAATAAAAAATTGAAATGGAAAATCCAAAGTTATTAAACACAGAAAACGTATCCCAATTTGGGTTCGCAGCAACATTTGATCTGCACCTTAACAAGATACTGATCGACATCACCGGGATGACGGACTTTCATTCAGGTGGTGCAGCACTGGTACAAGCCATCTCCTTCCGCGTTCAGGACCCGACCGGGCTGATCATTGCCGAAGAGCTACTGGAAGACGGACACCAGACCGTCGAAATTCCGATCTCTGCCCTTTTTGCTTTCGGGTTTTATACCATAGAAGGCACGCTGGTAGAAGAAGACGGATTGAGCTATACAGCTTCATTAACTAAAAACATTTGTGAGCCTGCAGGCTGGAACGGAAAAGCTGTAAAAGGCAAGTTCGATATCCAGGTTGATTGCCAGGTTCCTAAAGCGGTGATCACCGAAACGACCCCGTTCGTATACCTGGGCAAAACCGCGGTATCGATTCAAAAAGACGGGCGCCTGTTTTATCCGGACCGTTTGGTTGGAGAGCTTGATTTTACGCAAACCCCTTTCTCTATCGGAGCAGTTGACGGCCTGTATACAGGAACGTACATCATTCGCAATCTGACATTGGCCAAGTTTGACCTGGGAGACGGAGCATTTGTGAAAGTGCCTTATTCCACTTCCCAGGAGTTTAAAGTAGAGTGCGGAAACGCGTTGGAAGATATCCTGTGCTGCGTGACAGATCTGGAGATCATCGCTGATAAATACGCAAACTCTGCTAAAGGAAAGAACGCCCAGGAAAAGATCAATTCAGCATCCCCTTACATCCTGTTAGCCTTGCTAAAGGAAAAGTCAGGAAAGAATGCAGCGAAGGAAGTAGACAAAATTAAATCGATCTTAAACTGCGATTGCGGTTGCGGTGACTCATCCGGCTCACGAAGCCTGGAGCCTCGCCTGATCGCTGGAAATGGCGGAGGCGGAAGCAACACAGTGGTTACCGGAAGCGGAGCAGCTGTTGTCTCTCCCGGAACGAGCGGAGATACGGTGACCTATAACGTGAAGGTAAAAGCAGTAAGCTTAAACAAAAGCTTACCTACGGACCAGGCGATATCCATCGTTAAAACAACGAACGATACATCGATCAGTTACGCGATCGGATTTGATTACGAAGTGCTAACCAAAACGGTTCTTCAGACGATTAACGGAAACGCTGAGCTGAAGGAATTGCTGAACTCCATGGTTGAGCAGGCAACGACTTTAGATGTCTCTTCAGTCAACGGTAAATGCGTAGTAGATCTTGAAGAGAAAACTGTTCAGGCGTTTTTCCAGGCGATCATTGATTACCTGTGCGATCTTTCTGCACTGCAGGTTTCATTAGGCCAGGCCCTGAGCTTAAATACATTCAATTCACAGAACGCTTTGGTAGCAACGCAGTTTACTTCAACGGCTAAGGTAATGGATTATCTGGCTGCGGTAAATACGTTATTGAACGTGTTAAGTGCCAGGGTGACTGCAACGTTTACACTGACTTGCACAGCTGTGAAGGGAGTGTTCAATACCACAGTCAATCCGTTTATTGAAACAGACAAGATCTATGGAACAAAGGGCGGAGACTGCGCAGCGATATCGCATAAAGATTTCGTAAAACAGTTTATCGCTACCGTAGCAGCTGATGCTGAATTGAAGGCATTGTTCTGTGCGGTGGTTAATACCTGCTCCGTAGAGATCGTTGATTTGCCGATGAACGTAACAGCGACTTTGCTTGACGATTGCACAACTTTTACCTCTTCCACTGTAATCCTGGACTAAGATGGCCAAGATCACCATACAGACTATTCACGTAGCAGCGAGCCTGAGTTCGAATATCGTGGCTACAGTCCGGTATCGTAAATCATCCACGCCTGATGAGCTGGCAAGCTACGCGCTTGCCTCAGCTCATGTATTGATACGTCCTGATGGCGTACTGTTGACTCCGCTTGTTATCGATGGGCTGGATTATAACGAAACGTACGTCATCTGGATTACCTATAAGTGCTACAACTGCAGGGATGCACGGCCTATTAAAATCGTGGTAACTCCCGATATCATAGCAGACCCTTTCGTTTTTGTGGACCTGATAAACCGGGAGTACTCCACGTTGTACGAGTCTAACGAGGTGCTGATATCGGGTATTACCATTCCGGTTCCTTTATGGGTTTCCGGGAATCCGGGTGCAGCTTACTCGCTCAATGGACAACCGTATACCTCCGCGCCAGGTGTGGCGATCAATGGAGATCACGTAAAAGTGCGCGTATTATCAGCAGCTGGAGAGCTGGCCACAACCTCGGTTGTGCTGAATGCCGGCAGCGTTTCAGATTCGTTCGATATCCGCACCAAAGAGTATGACCGGGTTCCGAATCCGATCGCTTTTGTTGATCAGATCGACCTGGAGTATTCTACGTTATATGAATCCAATGCCGTGCTGGTATCCGGAATTGATACAGCGGTTCCGGTCTCGGTTGCAGGAGATGCAGGTGCAGCATACTCCATCAATGGAGGCGCTTTCACCAATGTTCCTGGTATGGCCAGTAACGGAGATCTCGTTAAAGTCCGGGTGCTTTCTGCAGCTACAGAATTGCTGACAACCTCAGCGGTACTGACCGTGGGAACTGTTTCAGATTCGTTTGATATCCGCACGAAGCTTCGTGTTCGGGTATATAATCTTTCCTGGCAGGTGGACGAAAATATAAGCAATCATTTTTACGATAATAACCTGATCATTACCAACCCCGATACAGGCGTACAACTCGCTTCGCATTACAGTGAAGCAAGCGGAACAGACACCTATACCGGCGCACAGCAAAGCAGGTTCAGGATTATACAAGCTTACTTCGGTGGCGAGTCAAACGGAAACGGTACAACTCCGCACTGGGATGTGCCGATGGTGGCGCGCCTGCAGGTGGTTGTAAACGGCGTGCCCGTGTATGATCATGAGCAGCTGTTCGCCACGCCTCCGGCAATCGGAGCCTTGCAATATTTCGATGTGGATGCGGTAGAAAGCAATACTTACCAGGTGTTTACTTCGGTAAGGCCATCGGTTCCTGTATCAATCGCGTACAGTCACCACAAGGCGTTTAATCCGCACGTTGACATTTCGATGTTTGGATTTGCGGACGGGGCGACACTAGGCTTGCTGTATGGAAACAATCCCGGTAACGTTCCCAATACTGGAACATGGACGGTAACTTCCGGACAAACGATTTATATCCGCCATATTCATACGGCGAATCAAACCTGGCCACCAACGGCGAGCTCCAGGCTGATCGTTAAAAAAGATGGTTCGGTTATCTATGATTCA
>Ga0265780_10001956_pt1 | contig 28544 bp, 27 predicted proteins | sample P1T30metagenome_FD_192432 | JGI IMG/M metagenome (GOLD analysis project Ga0265780, IMG submission 192432) | Plant litter microbial communities from East Loma Ridge, Irvine, California - P1 T30 | ecosystem: Environmental > Terrestrial > Plant litter > Unclassified | place: USA: California...
CCTTACCGCATTCCCACCACATTCGGATCCTTAGTCATCTATAAGGCACATCTGATCGGGTGTCATTTGTTCCCTCCAGCTTTGCACGGTGTTTGGTGTTTGCCAGGGCTTGCCCCGAGGTCCACGGTATGTTACTTCGTAGATAGAACTTTGTGCCCTGGAAAATTCGCAACACATGTCGCGATTTCTACCTGAGGCAGAACCGGCGATGCGGAGTAGTCGGCTTTGCGTTGCCTATTCTCAACCTCGTGAACCACAGGGTTGAGGTCCTAAAACCCTGCTCGGCTCAAGAATGCAGGTCTACCAAGCAGAGAATCACGACGTCCGCAGAACTTCACATTCGCTGCTTAGCTAGCAATTGCTACATTGAGATTTAGCGCAAAAGTTTGAGCACCTGTAGTCTGATTAACCCTTTTAGATCAACCTGCGTTCGTGACGCTTGTAAATTTGCTCGGCATGCAACGATGATCGCAGAAATGTGTACCACATTCGGCCTGTAGGAATGCCATTGTTGAAGCTCCCCTTTTGCCAGTACCAATGATCAACAACGATCAAAGGTACCCAACATCATGCGAATCGTGACTATAGAATTCTTAAAGAGTGGGAGAGTTGGACATAAACGACTCTCGTCTACTTGCATGATAACGAGGAGCTAGGTATTGAACGTTGTGGTTATTCTGGTTCTTAGACAATTATCGGCCCCAGAAATTACCTGACTATGCATTCTAGTCGGCAAATAATGTATTGCAGCGAGGAAACACAATCTCAGTACCTTGAAGCGCGTCGTTGGGATCAAGTATCAAGTAGAGATTCAAGACATTCACGATAGACGGCCGCTTGTGGACTGCGGCAGATGCATCGTCCTGAGCTATCACGGCGTAGGATTCATAGTTACGCTCTACGAGACACACGCTTACACACTTTTAGCCTTGAGTATAGTATCCTTGTTGGAGCAGACAATCTGTAGTTCGTCAGTCCCAGCTGCCAGCAGCTTGACCACAGCGACTCTACCGCGACACAGAAGCTCTGCATCAGCACTACCACAGCTGCAACCCAAAAATATTCCATTTAATCTGCCTAAAACTATGTCCATCATCAACGTCTCGCGATAAAATCATGGAATATCAGCTCTCTTCGCTTTAACAAAGTCGCGCAGCGATAAAGAGTCTTATGCAAAAGCTTCATAATAGGCTGCAAGGCGTCACGTAGCAGCTTAATCAGGATTAGCAGCCAAGATTTCGGAGCCGCTTGCAATCTTCTCCTCGATCTAATGCTCGGCTCCGGCCTGTGTATCATCGGAGACGTACTTTCAGTACGCACAGTATTCTTGGAATTTAGTGGGCAGGCTCTTGGTCTGTACTAATCGAATAGTCTTTGTTCCCGCTAAATACTGCATGTATTCCGTAAGTGTGTTGCACGCAGGTATCTCTCGTGCTTATCCAAGGCCTCTCGCTGGCTGGCGCCCTAATCTTGCCATTTTCAAATGAGAATATCACCCGCGAGGCGTATCGGATAGCATTGACGCAAGTTGGCCAAAGTACTCAAGAGTCTGGCTCATCTGCTGTCCTGACGAACTTCGAGTTCATATCGCTGAACACGCTCTCAAGATTAAAGTCTGCTTGGTCTAGAAGGTTTTGCGCCCAGGCTCCGACGGCGTCAACGTTCCATATCGAAAGCCATTTAGAGAAAGCTTAACGTCGCGGGCAATCATGGCCAGGCACGCCTCCTGCTGCTCAGCCCGCTTGCATCAAGCCTTGTTGCACGCATCTAGCATACTGTTGACGTTCTATGTCGTGACTTGGTTCATTGTATGATCCAGGCCTTGCCCTCACACCATCACCTACAACTCGCGCGCAGAATAGCCATATAGCTTGAGGCTCAACTATCCGGTCCGCCAGCATCACTAATGATACAGTACTCGTCATCGCGCGCGGCCTCAACCTCATCCTCACTTCCGACCCCTGCGCACAACGGGCATGTAGCTTGATCTTCGACTGACCGGTCTCTTGCCCACTCTCTCTCATCACCAACCTCGACTCGTACACAAAGTTCCATCCTCCCTCTGTCACTCTCATCCCGACTCGAGCACAACAAATGCAGTGTAGCTTGGTCTTCCTTCAACCAACTGGCCAGCCACCTACCCCCACTCTCACTCTCACTCTCCTCTCTGACTCGTGTGCCAGCCAGCCAGCCAGTAACCATCGCTTTCGGCCCGGAATCACATCCAAATCTCTGAGTGTGGAATGCCATGCAGCTTGATCTTCAACTAACCAGCTTCGCACCCTCACCCCCGACTCGTGTGCAGTTTGAGGCCTCTGTGTGCTGAACGCCGTGCAGCTTAATCCTCGACAGAACTGCCAACGTTGCGCGCAGCGTCACCATGCGCAGCTCAACCAATAATAACGTCGGGAATAAGCTATGCTCCACCTAGGACTTCTTTACATTGACGCAAGAAAGGTCCCTAGCATTGGAGATGGCTAGCATACTCAGCCTTGTGCGTTGGAGACTGTTCGCGAACGCCCACTACGGGCATACACAGACTTGCGTGCTGGACTGTCCATTCCGCTGAGTAGGCGAAACAAAACTGGGTGGGAGCTTATCAGGTCGCCCCATGATCGCAGAACGACCAGGAACCTCCGTACCGACCTGAGGGCTCTCGGGTTCGGTCACATCGAGGGTACCTGAAGGATTATAGCCGGCCGCGTCTCCGACTAGATCCTTTATTTCTCGGGGTACGGCATAGCTAAGCGGCAAAGCATCGCTGCACCCGTGCTGGAAGGCGTTGTAACTTATGGGGTCGTTGGGCTGGGAACTGTGCTTGGAAGCGGTTCGGAGACGTTGGGGTGCCGGTACTCAGGCGCGCGCGCTGCATTCAGCATCTTCCACTCGGAATTGTTGCCATAGTGCTCGGTTTGTATCGAAACCTACAGCCGGCGGAATGCGTCTGACTGGCGGATGCGCAAAGTTATGTGATATGCGAAGAGGCAGGAGCATCGGCTCTGTACGTTCGAGATTGTTGCGCGGTGGAAGCAGGTATATACTCGGCGGGAATGCTTTCCGGAGGTCGTCATGGTGGTGATTGTGATCCTGCCTTTGTACAACGTTCGTGTAAGCCCTTGCCCTGCCTTACTTCCTGTATCTTCGTATGTCTCTCGCCATGAAAGGCGGCACTGGGAAGACCTACAAGCTCAAGCAATGACGCGCTGATGCGACTTCCGCCGGAAGGCGTCTACCCAATAGTGTAGGATTATATGAGGCTGTAAAAGCTGGTGGAGGAAGGATGCAATGACGGCGATGGGACTAATGCAATGACGGCGATCGATACGTGATTTGTGACTTCTGCTTGCCGCATCTCTTCTGCACGCCTGATGCAGGCAAGGTGGATAGCCGAGGGAAGTCGACCGATGACAGTAAGAACCACCGCAGTAGCCTGGGTTGCGTCAGCAACGAGTGGCTACTGTCTTGATCATGCGCTCGCGCAGACTGCATCTTATAGTTTGCCCTTCCGGCTGACCTGCTTCCGGCATGGTACTAGCTTGTCCACCTTATCAATCAATACGATGACAAGTTGAGGCTCGTTCTCGCCACGTGCGATAATAAGCTGGGGTTCGTTCTCGTCGCGTGCGATGAGAAGTTGAGGCTCGTCCTCGTTGCGTGCGTGTACCAGATTGGGTATCGTAGGGCGCTCGTGTATGTCGGATCGATAGATGAATAGTCGTCGGGCTAAGGCATGAGTAAGCGACAGGACAGGGTGGTCGTGGAGAAGACTGCGACGGACGTTCCCCAATTGTGCGCTCGTCGTCCACGGTTCGCGGGTTGCGTCTCAGGCGCCGTGCAAACCATGGGCATGTATCGAAGGATGCGCGGGCCAGCGTTTTGGCGTGTGCAGTGGCTCTGAGGCGGGTGTCAGCAGTACGGCATGACTACTTCGTACGTGGGAAGAACCAGAACACCACCGTGGCATAGGCACTCACAGGCTTATTTCATGACGATACAAGTCATCCTTTCTGCAGACATGCAATTCCGCTACGTTTGCCCGTTCACCAAGGCAACCTTGGAACTCTCCGCCACTCTCCCCATCACGTGCGCAGTACCAGGCCAGGTGCGCGACTGAAGTGTCTCTCTTCGCACTTCTTTGCTACGATCTGAGTCTGTCAATCTCAGGCGCTCCTTATATAACCCATCGATTCTCTTCCCGTCTCGTCTCTCAGCATAGGTCTACTTCCCGGGCCCTTTCCTCTCCTCCATTGTTGCAAGATCGGATCTCCAACATTATCGCCGCCCATACACCAGAACGCCATGCCTGGTCCATTTCCCAACCTCGCTTCGGAGACTACTCAGCAGAGCGTAGTGACCTCCACGTCATTGATGGACTGGCTGGAGGACGTCAGCACAGACGCTGGTGATGGAAACACTGAAGATGTCCCCGACAAAGGCGAAGCCGCTGGGGCAGTGTTCAAAGGCCAAGCCGCCGGCAAAGCCTCCGAACTACACCCTGACCTCAAGAAGACTCACGCTTGGTGGAGCGGCACGAACACTCTACCGTCGGCTTTCTCATGGTCGAGCGGCATGGACACTCCCCCCTCAACTGGCTCGTTGAGCGGAGCGGACGCTCCTACGTCGACACCAGCTTCGCTGAGCGGAATGGACACTCCCACAGCAACCGCTGCATCTTCCGAACCAACTGTAAGTCCCATTCCAGCATCACATCTGCTCTTACTAACCTCATGGTGAAGGAGACGCCGCATGCGAACAACCAGCGCGCCACTGGGTCTGTCAACAACCCTCTGTTCACAACGGGCGAAGCTAAAGGTAATATGACAGCGGCGATGTTGTGGAACCTGAGGGACTTTGGCATGCCGACATCTGCCTTTGAGAGCAGCTTCGATGCCAAAGATCGCGGAGCGCTGACTCAGTGCTCAGAGGACTGTCTTTGCCGGATGCGAGTTCCTGCCTACGGCTCTCGCTAGTACTTCGACAACGAACTGTACAGCGGGCGTCGGTATTCGTTTTGATAGGCATTAACGGATGTGGCGCGAGGATAACAAGATGGGGATGGAGTCTGCATGTCAGCGACGGTATGATTCAAAAGGCAAAGATGTTCTTTTCCTTCGACTATGGAGTTTGGGCGTATTCATGGGAGCATCGAAGGCGGGTGACGGATTGCTAAACAGGTGTTAGATTTAGATTATGCCTATGTTATGTAGAATGTCACGAACAGCTGAGACTCGGCGACTCCGACTTCTGTAACGGCGGACTGGATGCACTTGACGCACCAGCCATGATGGTAATTTTAGCTGCGCGGGAGATGCGAATCCTAAAATTGTATATAAGATTGTATATAAGATGACTGAGCCAGCGGTAGTTGTCAGGCTTGATATGCGTGGATTCGAATCAAGTAGTAGATGCGCGAAGGAGGTAGCGGAGAAGGAGCAGAGGCAGTAGATAAAAAAAGCTTTGGAGTAACACCGCAATTAACGTTACACTAATAAACTTGAAAGCCAACGTCTCCTACTACGACATACATTGTTGAAGTTCGATTGCGCTAGGCTTATTCAGGAGGTTGCCGAGGCGCTAAGCTCAATCCGTCTCGGAACAACGCAACGCCGACTTCGAAACGCGCGCGCCCTAGGCCTCCACCTCTGTTTTATTGCGCACCCGCCTCTGGCCTCAACTCACCACCTACATACGATGCGCTCGCCCATCTACATCGCTGCCAAAGCTGCTCCGCTCTTGTCGCCTCGTTAACTGCTCGCTTGCTTAGTTGTCTCCCGCTGGCTGGGGCTTACTCTCAGTCCACCATCCTTGCGAATCTCACAAGGCCCTTGACTCTTGTCGGGCAGCGCTGTCGGTCTTGTTTCCCACGGCGTTGGCGACTCTATGTTGGGGGGGTGGTATTCAGGGTGGCACAAATAGCGGGACACGACGGGAGCGAGCGCTTGACGAGTTGGCAGAGCTGCCATGCAGAAGCGACATTGATGCGCTTGTTCTACTTTCTGGAATAACCTCATTTTTGTAAGTTTCAATTTGATCAACTATGGTTCTCCATTACCTCGTGAACAGAAACGGCGTCGATGTACTCGTGTATGTCAACGGCGCAACACCAACCGTGTACTCCCTCACGATGAAACGAAACGAGATGCAGGCCACCATCTCTCTAGAATGCGCCTTGCACGTCCGTGGCTTCGACGACGTCGAGCAGACCTTTACCATCGACTACGGCCCTGACGATCTGATACCTGGCACTGGCCTTATCGATTTGGAGGATTCTGAGTGCGCGCTTCCGTCACAGGGTCACCTAGAAAGAATAACTCGGGCGGGAGCAACCGACCTGAAGATCTTGTGTCTGAAGATTGGGAAGCCGTGTCCTATCTGGTGCCCTCCCTCTGCTGGTAGGATAGCACCGGAAGTTGATTCAGATACCGCCTTTGCTCACCTCCGTCAACTCGCACAATCGACAGTGGTCCATGTCCTTTTTGACTACACCTGGGTCCATGTTGATAAGCGGCCAATGCTTAAAGACATCTTCGACGACGAAAAACGAAAAGCCTTTTCTACGCTTCCTAAGTTGCCATCATTTGAGTACCAACACAGGAAAGAGGACTGGACAGTCTTCAGTCCTGTTGACACCCCGGCCGCTGCTCCACCACCTTACACGGGCAAACGTCCAAGATCGCGTAAGTACTCCCTATTCTTAATATTTTCCCCGGCTGGTCACTGACCTCAAGGCTACAGCAAATACCTCTAGTCCAGTGCCTGGGCCACCGTCTCAGAAGCGTGTCCATTCGTTCGTCGACTTCCCTGCGTCACTCACCGAGTTAGCTACTACAGCATCGTCACCGAGTCCCCGCTCTCCTCACGCTGCTGATTATCTATCCGCCCCGAAAACGTCGCCGACTCCCCGATCTCCTCATTCCACCGACAATGTATCCGCGGTAGAAACGTCGCCACCTCCCCAATATTCCCGCCCTACAAACAATCCAACCGCCATAAAGAACATTAAAGACTTTATCAAAGATGCCGTGAATGAGGCAACGGAGGGCTGGTTGGAAGGTCTCAAAGATACTCTGAACGAGGTGACAGAGGGCCGCTTGGCACGCTTTTTTGCCGAGATGACTGACCACGTGGAACAAGAATGCAAGCAAACAGGCTTTGAGCTCGCTGAAACTCTGGACGATCACAACACGGACATCCTTCTTGTCAAGGAGGACCAGCTCGCCGATTTCCATCGCGTCGTCGAGGACTCTATGGTCACGTTCAAGGACAAGATAGATGAGTTCAAGGACACAATAGGCGAGCTCAAGGATGCTGCAGAATTGGACATTGGTTATACCACGGCGCATCTCCAGAGGAGGCATCGTCCTGCCCAGTACCGGCAGTCCGTGGAAGACAAATGGAAGTTGTTGGCCGAGGAAGAGGCGGCGTACAACAAGGAAGAGGCGTTGATCGAGGAGGAGCAGGCGATTGTTGATGAACAGCGACAGATTTTGGCGAGAAAGAGGCGCTTGGCTGCATCGCGCATGGAGCTTATACAGCGCAAGAGAGCGATGCTAGAGTGTGAACAGAATCAGGGTACACAATCTCCGGAGGTGCCGTCGTCTCCGAAGTTATAGTACATCGTTGCATTAAAGATCAATATGCCTAACTTTCTATTTATGTAGCCTCGTCTTCTAGAGTTGCTGCACTAGCTAATCTCTCAAGCACCGGTTTCAAGAAGCTACCCCAATATCCAACCTTCGCTTCTAGTGTCCCCTCTTCAAACCCCTCCAGCCCATACTCGATCGTATTCCTCAATACTCTTAGAATCTTGAACACCCCTGACACGCTGTTGGTTGAACAGGAGCCGTGTTCAAGCACATGAGCGGCGCCATTGGGATACAGGTACACGAGATAGAAGTACCATTCATGGCCCACCACCACAAAGGCGGGCTCGATCAATGCCGATGCGAGGTCCGATAGTCCAGCTATTCGAGCAAGTTCCGCCTTCTTCCGCAGGCTTGCGCCCATGAATATGCTAATCTGGTATTCCGCCTCCGACTTGTTGCCATCCGCGGGCTTGACCTCAATGCCGCTAAAGAGGGCAGTAGTCTTAGTAAAGGCGTCCGATACATGACTGACGGCGGAGATCTGAGGCAGTAAGCGCGCGTAGAGATCGGCGAGGTCAGACGCTTCGTGGGAGTATGAAAGGCTGAAGTCAGCCTTTCGGTCAAGGCGCTTTCCAGTTTTGGAATCGATAGAGAGGTAGTCAGATTCAATAGCCTGGGTTTGTCTGAACATGTCAGCGATATGTTCGCCCCAGAAGGTACAAGAGGGGGTCATACACGCTTTGCAACAGCAGCTTGCCATTCCCAGAGAGCTCCAGTGCCAGCTCCACGAGCGGCTGGACCACGACCTGGCACCAGGCATTCTCATCACGACCTCTTATCTTGCACGTCCTCGCGCGCTGGAATATCTGCTTGACTTTCCCTAGTATGTATTGTAGCTCCTCGCGGAGAGATGTATTGCACTCAGAGAGGTTGCGAGGGGAATCAATGAAGGCATGTCGATCGAAAGTCTGCACGCCAAGTGTGTTGTCGGACTGGATCGCTTCCTGCAGACCAGGCGTCAGTTGTTAGTCATTCAACTCGTTCAGCGCATGTGTGCACATACCTTGAGGCATTGCGGTATCCAGCCATCGACTTGCCCCGGCTCAAGTTGCTTCATGGTGGCCATTACGTTATCCCTCATGGCCTTATTAGCCGGCAGCTGTGCGCCGTCGTACGGCTCCGTCTGTATAGGAGGCGATGCGTCCTTCAGTGTCGCAATGGTCTCGCGTAGCGGGCTGATGCTACGCCGAGGCGATGAAGCACCCGTGCCAGCCCGGCTGCGGCGACTGCCAACGTGACTACTCGCAGGCGTGTGCTTGCGCTTTGGCAGGCGGATGTGCTCGAGATTTGTGTCGACGGGGGGCGATTGAGCAAGTCCTGTGATCCAAGAAGCGATAAATGATGATTTCTCGGCGAGGAAAGACGGTGACAGAGGCGGCGACGTGGCCATGGTCGGAGGAAATGGGTGGGTGGCCGTCGCGAAGTGTATTTGCTTTGGTACCACATTTCGACTACTCAACGTCTGGCGTCCGTCCTCTGTTCATTTTCACCAGTCTTTCCGTGTCAAGGGCAGTGGACGTAGAAGCGTATCGTTGGGCGGTTGCGGTGCGCACAAAGCGTGCTTGAGAGGGTTGCTTGGCGGCTTTTGCCAAGCTGTCTCGATTGCCGTACCATGACAACCTCATCAACTTTACACTTCCACACACGCTCCAATTCCACCACGACAGCCGCCGCTCAACACGCCGCGCCTCCGCACGCGAGCCGTCACGATTGCTTCTGCGCCTGCTGTTGTCTGCGTGCCTAATCTACGTCAAGTATCCCTCATGCGACGTGCTCTTGGGCCTTGCAGAACTAGGTGACGCGGTAAGCCGCTCTCAGCTCCACCAATCATCATTACATCAAGTTGCAAAGAAACTAGACTAAGCAAAACCCCTATGCCTCTGCCCGAGGCGATAATCGCCACCTAATCGCCAATTCCTTTAGCCTCGATCCAGTGTACCTCCTTCATACCAAGTAGGAATGCGCTGCAGTGTTAGTCTGCGTGTAGCCCTGTCTTCGCCAGCGCTTGACCACGTCGCCACTCACAGAACAGTAGGTAGCATGATTGATGCTTGAAAAATCTGGCTGGGACATTGCGAAGGCCCCAAAGGGAGAGTCATTTCACCTGCTATGAAGGTTACTACCATAGGTGACGTAATTAACAATCGACACCTTGCATTCCCTTCGCGGACAAAGATGATGTCTCCAAAATCGCATAACTTAACGCTGAGGAAGTGATCGTGATTCAGGATAGCGAAGCGTAGAGCGCGATGATAACTGCCAAAGGGCAGAACGATGCCAACAATTTGCGTTCTGTTTAGTCAATTATGCGGACAACAGTTAAATAATATGTCTACGGCGGTACAAATAGCTGCGCGTTCCACTACATGCAGGGCAAGCAGGCTAGAGTGGAATGGACTTTGTATGCGGAATTCATTTCGTCCTAGGAGAGGCCTTAGACACTATCAGTACTGCCAAAGCCTTGCAAATGTCCTGGCTGAAGACAGCGATGGTGCTGATTGCTTTGGCGCGAATTGCACATTTTTCTTTGATACAATAGTAGCCAACCCTCTCTAAGGTACTGCGGTGGGCTTGCGATGAAGCGTGTGGAAGCCAGCAGTAGTCGTCAGGCTTAACCTGCGTAGTTTCGAATAAAGTAGTAGATACGCAAAGAAGGTAGCAGATAGATAGAGGAGGCATTAGATGAAAAAAGCTTCAGTGTAACCCCGCAATCGACGCATCCTCTTCTACTACCATACTGCGTTTGGGAGGTTCCTCGATTCTCTGATGCGATGGTGACAGGCTACAAAAGCGTCATTTCGCGTTTTAAAATAGACTTGTCACCGTCTGGTCATGGTATTAGATTTTGATATCATCGCATCACACAATCGAGTAACCCCCTGACCGCGTTACGGTAAGTATGCCACACAGTAAAGATGCGAGATTTAAGCATACCGGTAGCAAAGCAATGACACAGGAAGAACCTCGTGCCCCTAGCAATAAAGATTAGTCGTTGCGACATACTCCATGATGTGGCCTTTCTTCTTGGCTAGCATGTCAGGCAGAAACTCTTTCACACCCTGGTGTGTCCTGATTGAAAGTGCGGCATGCCTTAGGTGAAAGTTGTGGCGTCAGACACGACACTGCACGAGGTCGACTGAGTTGAGAGAGAGAGAGGGCGGTGGAATTGAACAGACTGGTGTAGATGCGCCTGCGTAATATGTTCCAGCATACGTAGAAGGGCATCGCTTAAAGTATGGCCGCGACATAATGGACGAAACAGTTGCGAGAATCTTCGCCATCTTCACAACACTTGATACATGCCATACGCGAGTCTTCCACGCAACCTTCCACTACTAGGCAGGCTGAACTGCCTGCAATAGACCGAGATTCAGGCTGGTCTAGTTGACCTTAGCACTCATTCGAGTCGATTACTAGCTCTCTAGCTTCTGCAATAACTCATTTCATTTCTTAAAGGCTATTGCCATGGCTGGAAGCCAATTTTCTTGGTCTCCAGTCCTCGGATGCGCAATTGGCCTCATGCCATACCTCATAAGCCCATCTACCGCCTACGCGGCAATAAGGTCTCCGCTAAGTCGTCTGAATCGTATAGTCAGCTCAGAGAACTTTTTTGCCGCACACAATCGTCACTTCATGGCAAAAGATTGGTAGCAGCACATTCTGGTTCTATGGGAAAGGCAACGGTAGGATCAGTGCCTGCGCATGCTTTCATCGGATTTGGACGACGCTAAGGGCATAGCTTTAATTCGAATAATTTCATAGTCCGGAAGGAAAGCCGTCTCTTTAAGGTCAGCATGCCGGTGTACATAACATGAAATCGCCACCGCATAAGCTGCATCAAGTCTGCTTTCATAGCATTGATTATGTTGCGCCTGGAGCTACTCCTAAAGTCAAGCGCCAGGACTTGATTAGGACCCTGTGCTACACTGACTGCGTGCAGAGATATCACAGACGCCCGCACGAACACTGACTTGGATGAGGCGCTGCTGTCTGGCTGGGTTGCTGGATCAAGCCGACAACATGATCGGGGACACGGAGACGTAGCTGAGCGACATTGCAATCAGGTCCGCGAAGGCTAATGTGAGGGTGCTCGTGCTTGCGCCTCTGTACTTTGCGCTGCCGATCATGAACGTGGACGCGCACAACTTCAGTGAGACAGTGGGCTGTCAACCTTGAATGAGCTCCGGAAACCGTGCGTGGCCTCTGTTGCTGACTATAAGTTGTATGAAGACGTGATCCAGCGCTTGAAAGACCAAAGCAACCTACGCTGCTGATTGTGGGTTTGGACATCCGTGTGAGCTCGCACACGAGGAACAGCGAAATGAAGCTCCCGCGGGACAACGTCCCCAGCATCGCGACCTCGAACGGCGGCTATTACGCGGAGTCTGCCAACATCTGCATGTACACAACCGAGTAACTGCGCCAGACCAAGTGGCAAAATGAGAGGTACCCAGCGACCATTAACGTGAGTTCGGGCACGCACTGTCTACACCGCCCACAATGTATTGAAGCCGATCGACCCCGACTTCGTGACGATCTACTACGGCTTCAACTGTGACTTGAGTTATATGGCGGATGGACGGGATTGCTGACACGTTCGACGACAAGAGGCTGGGCAACGTCAGCGTCGGGGTCTTTCGGAGGCTGCCGTATCAGACCATGTGCGTGGACACCATGTAACACGCGCACGATATGGATGAAGAAGTCTAGAACGCGTTTTCGTTGGCGTACATGACCAACTACTACGAGTTGCCTCCGAAGCTGGATATGGACACGATGAAGCTGGCCACCTCGCCCCAGAATAAGGTAATGAACACGATCACATGCAGCTGTGGGGACTCCGACTTGCACGCGTGGTTGGCTATGCGCATAAAGTGGTGCATACGTGTGTGTGCGCTAGCAAGTGACTTGATCGCGAACAACGCTGTGAAGTGGCTGACTGCTTGGAGCAGTCGGAGGCTATGAGCATAGACATGTGGGTGGACCTGAGCACGAAGAGGGTGTTGGATTTAGACAAATCCCAAGGCGGGTTCGTACTGGAGCTGCGTCTGGGTTGCTATAAGGGCGTGATTGCGATTGACGGGAGCTCACTGTACGAGTCTTTTGTGGTAGACCTGGCCACCTTTGTAAACAAATGTATCTTTTATGCTTGTGGCCCTGCTTAGTGCTGCGAAAATGACTGTGTCTGCGGTTTTGGAAGAGCCTATGGGCACGACTTGCTAACTGGATAGCTTGGCGGTGATGAGTAGCTCGACTAAGTATCTGGGCGTAAACAAGAGTGGGTCCACGCTTCTTAGCAGGATCTCGAAGACGTTTATCTCCACGAGGATGCAGGACGAATTTAGGTGATGACTGAGTGATGCAAGGTATCTGCGAGCGCGTCCGGCAAGTTTAGTAGGAATCATCGGGATATCTTGTCGAAGACATACACGGAATCGTTCCGTTCGCGGCTAGGTTATACCGCAGGATGATGATATGGGTCGCGCGCTCGTGCGGTTATGGGGTCATCTATCTACGAATGAACGGACTTGATCTTCGTCGGATCTAAGGGCGAGAGCGAGGAGTCGTGCATTGTCAGTTACCAGGTCCTGCCTGTTGTCAACGGCTCCGACACGAATATGGAGAACGAGAAGCGGATTGACGCATCAACCTTGGTTACGTGCGTTATCAAGAACACTGACTGATTTGGAAGATTGCAGGTAGTTGAGAAGAGTATTGACAGCTAGACGCACTACGAGTACATTGACAAATATGGAAATCAGCAGGCCATTTTGGTCAAAATCGTGGTTGAAGTTATCAACGTGAGCTGGAAGTGGGTCGCGGGCATAACCCAGATGGCGATTACCTGCGTGCTGACCTGCTTGGGCATGAACACTTTTGAAGAGCTGATGCTCGCCTACTGGACGCGCCTGAGCATTTCGAACAAATGGATCCGGGTATGATCACGACCTCGAATTTGCTCGTCTCTGCGATCGGGGGCGTTGGCGTGGGCGTGCTCATGGCTGAAAGCAGGTAATTGAAGTTGCGCTTGTCGTAGGGCGACCTTTAGTTTAAAACTACTTCCATCCCTAGCATTAAGTCGTCGTAACAGTTGTTGGTGAGCGGCTTGATCTTTGGCTTGCTTACGGAGTGGCGCGAGTGCTTATGTCGATTATCTTGCACTTGGAGCAGTGCTCGTGGTATTGCAGTGTCCTGTCGCCGTCCTTCAACGTATGCGCAGGCGTGCTAGTCTCCTTGTCTACCCGGCCGAGCGTCTTCCTGAATCTGCACTGATAGCACAGCTTCTCTGGCCTCGCGACATGCCCATGATGATGTAGCTGTTCGTCCTCTTGGGGGTGTTGTAGCACTCCTTGTTGATGACCTCGTCGTCGCTTTGATTGCTGCAGTTGGTGTAGCGTACGGTTGTGCTGTGATCGGAATGGTCGTCGACTGTAGCTATGCCGCAATGTCTGATCATATTAGCGTCTGGGATGCGCGCAGTTATGTACTCTTACCTCTGCGTCTGGAGCGCGAGCTGGAGCACTAACTTGACTACGGGTTGCGTAAGTGGTCGGGTGATGAAGTAAACAGCTTGATTAGATAGTCTACTCCAGAGGAGCTGGCAATACAACAACGTCAGTCTGCCCGAGTGAGTCGATGCGCGACTTCCCACATGAAATTCAGTTCTGGTCGCCGTTCAGGCAGTCGATTGATGACCAGGAGTTAAGCGGAGGCAAGGTCTTAGTCAACGAATTGTTGCTGAAGACGATCATGGATGACGTCGGGAGCGTGAGCATGTGCATGTTGTCGCTCGTGACGGGAAATATGGGCCGCGGCGCGGTCATCAACGCGAGTGAGTCTGACTACAACGGACGTTGACCTATCTGACGTGGCATCAAATGTGATGTCTAAGCAGACGGGCTGTGCCTGTGGAGCCGTCCAGCGTCTTGCTCAGGAGGTTGAGTATGTACTAATCCAGGAGGGCGCTGCTGAGCCTGTACATGAATTAGGCTAGGCTCGAGGCCGCGAACCACTCGTCGGGCAGCAACTCCTCGAGAGCCTATGGCTGCAATTAACAGGCGTTACACGTTCGACGGCTTGACATGAGCGACATGGTCGGGGAGGACTCGAGTGTTTAGGTTGGGCGAAGGAAGCCGGCCCCAGGGACAGGTGGTTTCACGGACGTGTGCTACACCCCACAGTCGAAGGTGTCCAGCCACGTGAGCATGCTCACGTTGGCTTCGGATCTTCGGATCCCGATCTCGCGGACGTACGAGGTGGCAGGCGAGCCCCTTCCCACGCCCACATCCTCGATTTGGATCGGATTCGGGGACTGGGTCGTGAGGTGCGGCAGGTACTGCTGCCCGGCCGCGCTCGAGGACATGAGGGCTTTCACTCCAGCAATATGCGATAGTCAGGTTCATCCCAGCTAATGGATCGCGTAATGGTCGGTCCCGCCGAGGCGCAAATGCGATCTTATTGCACCGTAGCAAAGCCTAATTGTGGGAAATAAGATATGGAAGAGAATGTAGCTGGGTCGGTCCTAGGTCGGAATTGATTTAAAGAGGTTGCAAAGTCCTCCCCACGGCGGAGTTAGGCACTATGGACGCTACTACTGCTACATTGAGCCTGCGGTGTCCCTTATAAGAATTGTGTGAAAACCTTTAGCCCCAAATCCAATCCAATCCTTAACACTATCGCTTAACAGACCCAGATCATCTAAACCTTAGCACGATCGCTGAGCTGACATAAATCATCACTCCCTCTTACGCTTTCCGCTAGGCTCTCGACCGTTCTTCTTAGCAAGCATCTTGATAGCGCGATGAAACATGTCAAGTCGTTCTCCAACAGCCCAGTCCAAGATGTTGCGCAGGTGACCTCGAAACTCCAGCATGTCCTTCTCATCGTCTAGACGGTGGGAGCTGATCTTCTTTGAATAGTGAACAACTTCAGAATCGACATAGTCGCGCCAGTTAACGTTGATTATGACGGTCCGCATGTCGCACGTGAGGGAGAAGTGCATCGTCTCCAGATTAGAAGGCACCATGCCCGCGCTCTCCAGGAAGGTGTGGTTATAGTTGACTACGCAAGCACCGCCGCGGGTTGCTTGAAGAGCGGCTTGAGCATGGCCTTCACTGCCACCACCAGCCTTCCACTCGGAAGTCAGGAAGGGGAACAAGGTTTCGTTGACAAGGGGTTGAACAGACATGTCCTATGGTACAAAGGCATTAGCTTTGTTAACTTGTAGCGTTCATAGGGAGAGAATGATGAATCATGACTCACAACAACGACTTCCTGGTCTCTGTTAAATGGAGAAGGAATTCCCCAATCCGTAGCGTCTTCTTGCGAGATGTAGCCGAGTATACGGTCTGGAGTGACGGCTGAGAGCTTCCCCTTACCCTTCAGTACCCAAGTATCAGGCGGTTCAGGAAGGTACTTGCTAGCGAGCTGGGTCTCGGCATCTTGAATGATGAGGGACTCGCCGCCATGTCTCTCCCCTTGGAACAGAAGATTCGGGGCAAGCAAGATAATGCCTGTTCGCTCATTCTTGCGTACGGCAATCCGCTGGTCGACACATATGCGCCTAGCGGAGGGAGAACTGACGACACGGCTAGCCTTAATGCGCTGGGTGATGAATGAGGCTAGTTCCGCTGGCATGTCAATGTTCGTATCGCTGTGTATGTTGTATGCCTTCAGCTTCTTTAAATCATCTTGAGTAGCAGCCACCATGTCGAAGGATGCAGTGCTAGAAGAGTCGTTGTCGGAATCGGACGCGACCTCTGATTCAGCGTTGAGACTGTTATCGAGTGCTCCAATGACCTGTTCCTCCCGAAGCTCAGCAGTCTCGCTTGAGGGTGGAGGGGTGGCTTGCGGCAACGTCGATGAAGACGACGATGACGACAGCGACTCCGATAGCTGCAAAGGTGAGGGCGGCCGCGAGCGGTGCAAAGATGATGGTGTCACTGCGTGAGCTGTAGTCGGCAAAGTATGGGAAGCTCGCATAAGAAGATATGGTGGAGGTGAGGAAGGAGTGTCGGCACTCGGGGTGGGGGAAGATGTAGCTTCTAAAGACATGTCGACATTTTGCTTATGCAGCATGGTGAGAGACGGCACAGATTTGAGGTTGTGCGGTGAGGTGGGGGTCGGATCGCGAAGCGCAAGAGTTGCGGGAGCTTTTGGGCTAGACGCGCTAGCAGGGGGCCGACGATCACGTGCGCGAGGCTTCCGCAACACTCAACAGTATCAACCTTGATTGTTGTTGAAAACATGGAATGCTGCGATGTCTAGCTTAACAATGTGTAAGTGGGCATGTACTGAAGTTTCAAGCCATTAAAGGATGGGCCTGGTGTTTGCAGCTTTGTAAGTAGACGAGGCGACGGACTCTCCTTCACCTACGATCGCTTGATCGACGCTGCTCAACCGACGCTGCTCTTGTCCGTTCGATCTTCTCACATATACGCCAGTCATTCCACAAACTCTAGTCCCTCGTACGTCAAAAACTCAACATCATAGCCGCCAGCTTCTTTGTTCGCGCTTTATCTTCGTTCTCCCACGTTCCATTGCCCATACTGTATCTAGACCGCGTCTACACGATTCATCGCCCAAGCGACAAAAAATAGGCTCCGCACCTCTTCCATAATGGGAAGCACACCGAATCTAGGCTGGGTATCTGCCATTGAGAGTCGTCGCGGAGAGGAGCAAGCGATATTCACCATCAGACTAGTTGCAGCGCTAGAGGTCATCACCCAGATTGAGGAGAAGCGCATGCAGTTGGATCATTGCGCCTGGGAGAACCCCGAGGACTCCAAACCCGTCCGTATTCCCGCCGTGGAAGAGATGAGCATAGACATCTCGACCGATGGCCCTGCCTTCAACGTCCCCACAGCAACGTTCTCTCCCATCAGCGCGAACTCCCAAGGTCAGGACATTCCCTGCGCTGTATATGCCTACGCTAACCGGAATATAGCCTCGAGTATCATCCGTAGCCCAAGATCGTCCGCCTTGGACAGTATGTTCGATGATCCAAGAGTGGCGTGGAACGCTGAGACATCGGCGACAAGCACTGTGTCACTGAGCGACGGCGAGTCTTCCTGCTTCCCAGCAGCCCTGTCTCGCAGGCAGTCACATTCCTGTTTAGCATGTGCGATTCATTCGCGTGCCTTTCATCGGTATCGCAGCGCGCCTCATGCTTTCGAGCCATCACCGGAAGTTGGGAATGGCTGCGCATCCCACACAACGTGCGATACACGAGAGCCGCGTGGCTCCGTATTTAGTCCATACACGTCCGACGGATACACCTGTACCATCAGCGAGAGATTGGGGGAGTTTGATAAGACGGGGCCGTTGGCCACTGTTGGTGTTCAAGCAAAGGAGCTGTTTTACGCCTCCCAGGATCTAGAGACGAAGCTTGAATGATAGGCATTGGCCGGGTACCGACTCACCGGCGCAGGTCAGCCATGCTGATTCGCTTTTTATGCTAAACAAGTCTGGCGACAGAAGGTGGTTGCTGCAATATTGGATGAAGACTTGAAGAGTAGAGAAGTACTCACAGCAATATTAAAGTGTTACAGCAAGTATCTCAATGCTTGAGTTTATCTTGCATCACCTGTATCAAGTGATTCCTCCATGTTTGACACCAACTCATGCTCTGTTGCTGGCCCGAACAGGATTCAGGTCTTGGAATCAGACGCGAAGCCTGACCAGATCCTACATCACTGCATTGTAAGCCGATTTAATCCCGTCTGCGCCCACACTCAGTAATCATCGCATCGACTGACATTACGCCGCCAGACGCTCATGAGGCTGTTGATATAAATTTCGAAGATTCGGCACTCGGAGCGATGCCCTCCATGTCTTCATCTTCGTCTTGTGTAGTTCTCCCATGAAATTGAACTCGTCGACATCATTGCGTATGATGGCTATCGAAATTACCACCACCTGGTGGTTGACGTCGGTTCATAGGAGCAGTTCCATCACGTACTTTCTACTCAACAACGTCGTCTGTGATAATCCTTCACCAGATGTCCGCACATAGCTTCGCGCATTCGAGATCTTCTCAGTCGATACTTGGTATGTGTAATTTGCGATATGGGTGTATGGAATCGAAGGTCGTGGTCGCAATCTGACGAAGATCTGACGTCGACGCGCCCACGACGTCAATTCGTCCACAGCCATCATCCGTCGCCAGATCTCGCATGCTCCCAGTTTCCGGCACCATTCGTATTACTTCGGTCTCGGCAGTATTCGCGGGTCGGCTCGTGTTATGAAGCGGACCGAAACTAGGTATTGGTTGCGCCACTTACAGTTGCTAAGACGCATGCCATACACCTAAAGAGAGTGCAGAAGGTTGTTATGCTCAACTCTACACTTCTGTCTCCTCTCTCGACCGCACATCTGAATGTCAAGGCCATCATCAAACCATAAGATCCACAAAACGTCCATGTTTGTCGACTCGGAGAGGGATGACCGGTTGGTCGCCATGGCCGGATTGCTCAGCAGCGTGCACGCAGGTCAGTGGCTGGCGTGTCAAGTGGCGTCCCTGGCGATGGAAGCAGGCGTCAGCCTCGAGCGTGTTTCCCGAAGCCTACTGCTGCTGGTGCTCGTACGCCATGCAGGGTGGGTCGCCTTGGATGAACAGCGCGCGATAGACGAGCTAGGGAGGAATTCAGTTTCCATCACATGCGCCACAACATGCGCTCCGCAACAACGCCCCTTGGTAGTCGGGCGCGTCATGGTCTTCAACGCCCTTAGACCATCGTCGCTTCGATTGTATGAGAGTCCCATATATCGTCGCTGGGCAGTGAGGGAACGAGGAGGCGGCGGAGAAAATAGGCGGTGACGAGGCGTAATGCAGTGTATCGTCCGAATTGTGGTATCCAGAATTCACCAGCCTGGTGTTGTGCGTGTGAAACAACCTTGACGCGTCAAATAGGCTCTTGCATGAGGTTCTTGTGCAGCGTTCGAGCTAGTTGTAGGGCTCAGGGCGCGCGGTTACGACACTGAACGTCTGATGGAGAATTCGAATAAGAATCTGTCGAATGAGGCGGTCACTGGATGTGCGTGGGATGCCGCGTCAGGACGTAGAAGCGGCAACGTCCACGACGACTACGATGACTACGCAGAAGAGATTGATGACTCGAATCAACCGAGCAGTCTAGGTGGCGGTGACAGTCTTGTCTTGCGGGGCGCGCCGTTGCAAGCGCATCAGGCAGATCCAGAGCGATGAGATGGATGTTCATTGTGCAGTACTCTGGTGGGCGACTGATAAAACAGTGTTGAGTATGTTGATCAAAAGTGATCCGATCACTCGGAGAAGCTACACTCCCTCTACCGATGGCGCTGAGAGGCAGCTCCTTGCAACAAATGAGACACAGCGAACGGCATACAGGGGTAGTAGAGCAGTGAGGGTTATAAGAATCTGGGGATAAGTTGACGCAGGCTACACTGTCTGATGCTTAGTTGTCGCAGCTGTGTACAAGGACTAACAATGAGAAAAGGTTGAGGGCGTTGCGGCGTTGTTACCGTGTACGGACACATCAATGGGTCATGCAACTTCTCCAATGCGTTAATTACCTGCTCTCTTGTATTTGCCTCCTTCCTCCATCCGATCGCGTCTAGCCGCTGCTAGAGCCACAACAAACATCACACTGCCACCTCAAATCCTTCAATTGCCAATTCCAGTTTCTCCTTCGCTTGTAACCTCCTACTATCGTGCTAGCTGTGCCCGGACTATATGTCACAGAACCGCTGGATTCTCTCCAATAGTCTATCAGTCCGATGTTCAACGTGTTTCTGGTTTCGTGAAAATGTCGCACATGCGCTGGCCTCAACCCTCGCACTCAAATAACAAACTGTTGCCGTTCATCCGCATATTGGAGTACGGCGGTCTTTAAAAGCTGTTCTTTGGTCAGTCCATCTCGCATTATCACCCTTGGAACTTCTGATATATCCTCAGCGGCTTTGTATTATTTCGTAGAACAACGCCTGGATGTTACGGGCATGCGGGTGCAATGGTCCTTGGAATAGTCCTACGCGAGCCTTCATTGGCTCAGCGGCCTTGAGTCGCGATCTGATATGCAGCACTACAAGCTTACATGCGTCACTTACAGTTCTGGCAGGGAGTATGGGAAGCAGCGCATGCGGCTGGTCGGCTTCAGACACCTGCAAAATCCTACGTGGTACTCAGCGAGATAATCTAGCAAGCCTGGTGGCAGTTAAGGGGGCTTCCAGTGGTTACTGGCGCAGTGCTATATTCGTATCAGAGAACTATACGCCCCTGGTACTGTTTATGCTCGATGACGATGAGAATGAATTCAGGATGCGCGCTAGGTATAAGACGCAGAACCAGAAATAGCGTTGTCTGAGCTAAGCGGATCATGGAGAGAGAAGGAAGTAGGTGAAAACAGCCTGCGCAGGCGTTAAGCTATGAAGACAGGCACGGCATGTGCTGGGGTCAGGTTATTAAAATCAACCAGTTAGGCTTGGAAGCACCACGACTATATATCGCTATACGAAGATGCGGCGCCATCGAAACCAGGTCACCATACATACTATAGCTCTTAGCGACAAATGCGAAGATACGGTATGATCGCTTGATGCAGCGGACGATGGCAGCGTAGAGATGCGCAATGTAAATTGAGCCACCTCGGTTGCCTACAATGACTACCAAGCCTGGATTTTGATACCAAAGGCCGCCGGACGCCTGTATAGCACATACAGTCCGTGTAAAAACGCGTGACAAAGATGGTATATCTAGAGGAGCGGTCCGCCGACTCGCAGCCGCTGGTTTTCAGAACGTCGCAGGCAAATTCAGACATGTTCAAGTTCCTTTTTACTCGCAGATAGCTAGCATACAAGCCCTCAGCTAACCCTAGTTTCAAATCAGATTTCCATGCGCCCTCTCTCTTCAATAGCCTGCCAAACCAGCTTTTCACAATTCTAAGACGAGATCGATTTCATGGTGAATCTAGGCGTTTTCGGTGCCTGGACGAGAAATATTGGGCTTGGATTAGTAGTCTGCTCGTGGATGTCGTTCGCTTCTGTGTTGTAGAGAATGCGGTGTGGTGTGATGTCACGTGAACGTCCATCGGAATGAGCCCAGGATCCATAGATCGGGAACTGCATGTGGCTGACGAATCAACGACAAGCTCATCGCTTGAGATTAAACGACCCCGTTCGAAATGGCCATTTACTGCAAGGAGACTTTGAACAAAGATTACATTGTCAATAACTAACTGGATCGTGATCTGACGCCATCCATGAAGAATGCTACATACGAACACTGAGGTGCCAACTTTCTGCCGCGCTCCGAAAAGCCTCATTCTCTCGCGAACAACAGTCTTTTCTGCCACCGTCTCGTCTCTTAGCATCGCCATGCAGAGAATGCTCTACATCGTTGATCATCGCCTCGATTCGTATTATCTATACGTCAATTTAGAGCGACATAGGTCAGCGAGCTTACAGAGGTGTTTTGAGGTAGGTGCGCATCTGTCCACGGGCCGGGAGAACGTTGTGCGAGCTGGAGGGGGGTGCGGTTGCTGATGCGAGTGGTTCCTGCGCGTGTGCCTGCGTGCGCTGCGACACGGGAAGGCGCCTCGATAAGACAGGAACAAAAGAGACACGGATGAGTCTGGAACGGACACTAGGGCATATATGCGCCTTCTGTCCATAGGTGTCGACCATCCCACGTGTAAGACACGGACACTAAGCCGCCAGAAGTGTCTGATACTAGCTTCGTGCGTCTCGTGCAAGTAACCACAATATTTAGAGTCATTTAAGGTCAATTTCTTCGTCTCCGAGCCTAATTATAGTTTGGAAGCAACGCACGCATTGTCAAAGCGACGAGTCAGATCTGGGGCATTAGGAGATCGCCAGGAAACCAGCGTCGGGGTATAACAGCAGGCCCTGCAACGTCTCTAAATGCAGAAATAGCCAGCCGTCAATAGTGAAGTTATCAAAAACAAAGCTATTAGAGTAGTCAGAGTCGCGCAGGGAAGGGGATGTACCAGGTACCCAGGTAGTTGATTAAGCTATGGCACCACCACTCCTTCTTAGAGACAGGTTTCTGGAATTATATTTAGATTTGCGATCGCCTTCTGCAGTGCGCAAATTGACATGCGCGGCGCGGTGTTGAGGTTGGAGTGAACGAGGGCGCAGGTGGCAGAGCGCGAGGACCTTTGGAGAACAGGAAGTTTACATCTAGGTTGGACTGAGGCAATGGCATTTGCTCTGGTGACTGTATGACACAATATTCGTCACACGCTCCACAATTGATATGCGTGGCGCGGTCTTGTAGTTGCACGTATAGAGGCAACAAAGTCTAACTGGGCGATGCCTATATGCTGCGAAGATGCTTGCTACGACGTCTGAGAGAATGTAAGTGAGGAAGTTTTAGAAATTTCGATGAAGCTTGGGTTAAGCAACCTGAAGAGCATAACAGCGATGATCCATCAAGTTTCGCAGGTATCTACGCTAACATAGGCTCTGTCACCGCGTGCAGCTTGCAGCCCATGCCTTTCTAATCGCACCTAGTGAAGTCGGAATCTCCAGGGTCTCCTCGCAATTCAGCATCTCCGGGGCCTCCTCGCAGTGTCTTGAGCCGATTCCAGCAATCATCCCATGCAACTAGCCTGCTCTTGTACTGGTTTACGCAATACAATTCCATGACACACTTCTCGTCTATAGTTGCTTTCTTTTCTGCCCATTCGTTGCTAAAGACTCGGAGACGATCTAGGTCTACGACCATGGCAGCATGGCGCTCTGTGTCGAATTGGGCCATGCTCTGTACGAGCGGGGTCGACAATTTAAGTGCTTCAACTAGACGTGAAGCGGAATCCACGTCAGAACTTAGCTGAGCGATCTCGTCCGTCACCGCCTTGGCGATCGAGTCGGCATTTTGCGCGCCAAACACAGACTCAGAAGATGTATCAGAGTCAACATCAGCTCCGGTGATGGGGCGTGCCTTCGCTCGCCCTTCTTCGTTCTTAGATATGATTGCCAATATGTTGTCGTGCAAGTCCCTCACATCTCGGTCCTCCGTCCACTCCTGCACTGCTAGCGAGAATGCTGATGCTGCTGCCTCCCATTTCTTCCTCGTCACCGTTACGTTCTCGCGCAGGAGACCGAACGACGCAATCGTGTCGGCGCAGAGCGCTTGTGATTCGCCAGCATCACCTTTCGTGGGCATAGCCTTTTCCGTCTCGTGGAAAAGGGTCTGATGCTGCTGGTATTGATCTGCGGCGGGGTCTGGGAACGCAGAGCTCTCGCGTGGTGTCCAATAATCACTGGACAAGAGCGGCTCGAGGTCAAGAATGGGCAATTCGGGCGAGCGCTGCTTTGGCGTTGTTGGCGAAGAGGGGAAAATAGACGGATGCGCAGACGACAGTGCGCTCACTTCCGAGGCCGTCAACCTGTGGGCGGCTCTGCGATGCTCTGGTGTTGGTGGCGAATTGCTCCTGAGCCTGTTCCGTTTCGCGGGCCGTTCCTCGGATGGAGTAACCACGTGCTCTTCTGTGTCGCCGTACCTTGCTTCGCTGCGCGGCTGACCAACGGATGGACTCGAGGACGCGCGGTCTGGTGCAGGCGCCGACGGACTTGGAGGGCTCTCGGAAGGGGCTGGCCGGGATCGTGCTTTTATGGCTTCCTATGCCACATTGACGTCTCGTGCTGAAATGCGATTTGGGTTAGGACCTCGCGTTGATGACCTATAGCTCCGACGCATTGCGAAAGCTTCGTCGATCTTTTGCTGAGCCTCTGCCCAATTGACGTTTCCGTCGCAAATTATCTTCACAAGTGGTCTTAAGAAGTATGCGCTCGTCCATTCGTCCGGGCCGAACGCGAGGTCCAAATCGAGGTCGGTGACTGAAGAGGGCGGTTGTTGAAGCTGTCTGCGTAGAGCTCGCAGTTCGCGCATCTGGCCGCGGATTCGGTAGAGTGTCTCGAGAATGGTAGGGCAGTTGGTGGTGAGGTGCAATCGTAACGCGGTTTTGTCGGTTGCCAGATGAATTAGTCGCGAGTATTCCCGTCGTAATTCATCAACGCTCGCAGCACCGCAGAGTTTTTCAAATGCATTAAGCCCGTCGATGGTAGCCTGAGGGAGCATTCTATAGCAGTCGCTCTCGTAGTCAGAATCTTGTTCGCGATGGGCTAAGAGAGAAACGTACGCGCAGTGCGTCCTGCTGTATCGGGTAAATTGTGCGAGAAAGTTTCCTCTTCAAGTAGGCACGCTCGAGCACCGCCACGTCAGGTCTGTCCTCGTAGATGCTTATCGGTATGACGATTTTCTTCAGCCTCTGTGAGGCGTCCTCACGTGCGGAACCCTCAGTCCTCGCGCCTCGGCTGCAGCTGTTTCAAGGTTGCAGGTAAGAGATTATTTGCATCGCTTCGTCGTCAGGTCACGACGCCGTCACGAAGTGCATGTGAAGTCGGGGAAGACGTCGGCGGGTCGGCGCAACAACCAATCAGAGCGCAGCAACGCCATCTCCCGATCTGCGCTCCGACACAACAGTAAGTTAGAACTGGGAACTTCGGTCCTGAATGTCGCCGCTCTTACTACTCCCCTTCATACACGGTCCGATGTCTCTTGTTTGCCCCGCGAGACAAGACTCTAGCTTTTGCGTTGTCAATCACCATCTTACCGTATTGACTGACGTTCAGGACTTTTACACTAGGGCCGAAGACCGTTAGAGCCCAGATTTTCATCCAATAGCGACCGTGAGACCGCATCAATGTACCCACATGCCACAGTAATCGTTTCAGGGTCTGAGGTTTAGATTTGGTTAGCTCGCTTACGATAGCGTAAAAGCCCTGAACGTCAGTCAATACGGTACAGTACTTCCCCCAGGGCCGGATCCGAATTTGAAGCCGCGACAGCGCACCCAGGCCCTACAGAACCAGCTCGAACGCTGCATGAGATCCTCACGCAAGAGCCTATCCGACGCGTTAAGGTTGCTCACCGACTATCACATGCACAACACCAAGCCGGGGACTTCGTGTCACTGCAATCCATTGGGACGATAGACCGTCACGCTTCGTCACCGCCCACTTTCCACGCCGCCGCCTCCTTGGTCTATGGGGTTCTTGCGCAATCGAGGCGACGATGGTTCAGAGTCGTTGAAAATCTCGATGCCCCGACGCCCGCCATCGCCGCAGCCACTCTCATGGCGTCTATCATGGAACAGAGACTTTGTTGCAGAGCGCGTCTCATGACGCGTGCTATTGAAGAAATTCTTCCCCAGCCCCGTCATCATGATCTGTTTATTCCCGATGCGACTCCACCTAGCGCTGCACGACGTACGAGCACCAACAGCAGTAGGGTCCGGGAAAGATCACCTCTGGACCGTGGTTTTTCGATGCCGACGCCTGCCTAGATCATCAGGGACACCACTCGACACGCCAGGCGCCGGTCTTTGTGCACGCGGCTGAGCAATACAGGCGGCAGCCTTGGTAGCCTTGCACCGCCTGACGAGTGCACGCCAACCGTCGTTCTTCCTCCGTCGACTTCCAAGCTTGGTTGTCTACCCGGACAACATGTTCCGCTTTTGGTGCCGACTGCAAATAGGGACGATAAACAATGGCTCCAATCGTTGCTGCAAGGCCATGTAGGCGAGTCCAAACTGGTTAGCTACGCATACGAAGCGGACATGGGCGTCGAACAATACGACGACACAGAAATGGGCATTGGCACTGTCATTATTGCAGTGGTCGCGGCGATTCAGTTGTTGACTTTGGAGTCGCTGTGCTTTACGACGCGGGAACCCGGGCGCTGGCCCAAACGACTTCTCAAGGGGTTCCACTGCAGCCATCGTTTCTCTGCAAGGCCCAGGAGCAGAGACTGGCTGGCGTGAGACGACGCGCAGATTGTGGAGAAGTACTTTGGCAGGCCTGCACGTCAGCGGTATGGGCGAGATTTCGAGATCAGCAAGAATTGGCACCAGGTGGTATGTGGCAGTTCACGGCAGGACTTGCTGAAGGATGCATGTTGAACCACCCTCAAGGACTGAATATGTGGCAGCCGTCACATATAGTTGTGGTTCTGATTTGACACTCACCTCATAGAGGTGGAGATAAGAAGCTGTCTCTTTGCGGCGCCCGTAAACAGTGCATAAGGCTTGGGTAGTGATGAGGCAAATGCAGGCAGCTGGAGATCCTAATTGAATCTGGGGTGAACTCCTAGACGCAAGTGTGACAAAAGCCTGCCCATCAGCTGGCTTGAAAGCAGCGCTCGTTGTCTCTGCAGCTGCAGTCCCAGTAAGAGGCATCTGCTCAGACATGTACTCGCTTACAGAGTGGCTTTTGCTTCCCTCACCTGCGCTCCCAGGCGAACGCATCGCCTTCGCGATTGAGCCTGGAGCCGTGGAAGCACATCCTGTACCCTGATCCGGCACAACCGTCACTGGCGAACCCGCGACGACAGAGTCGCCAGGTTATGGGAAGGCGAAGGCGAAGTCTTCTACAGTGGTGCATGGCGTGCCAAACAAGTTGGCAACAAACATATCAGGAAGACCCTCCAAGAACATGGTGTCTCCACAGGCTCCGCTGACAGAAACCGGTGCGCAGTTCATGTACATCTCACGGTGACCACGTCGATTAAACCACGTCTATGCGAAGGTGTAGCTTCCGCTCAGTAGATTTTTAGGAACCAAGAATTCGAATGTTTCCGCGTGGTCCCCACCCTGCAGATTGCCTCAGCACTGGCCGGGCATCCGCCAACCACGCTATGGATAACCCTCCACCGACTAGTCTTCGTGGGCTGCGTGTCTGTCGTAACGGAAAACTAGCAGGAACCTCCCCGTGTACCGCGGTTCCGTTGAAGCTGACATGCTACCGCTGACCTGCTTTCTAGTGGTTCATTGCTGTCACATCATAGACCCCATCGCGCTGCTTGCAGGGAAAGTCTGCGCCAGTCGCGTTCAGTAGAGAGTTGTTCAACGTAAGGGCCCTATAGGACATGGGGTGGTTGAGGACTATGTGCGCAATGCAGTCAGAGAACAAAGCCGGTGTCGTTACTAACTCCTTCCTGTTATCCTAGCCTCCGACCTTACTACTACCACTAAGCGCTATTGTTTCACTCACTGTAGTTGTTCCCGAATGAGTTGGCTCCTGGCCCACGAGTCTTGAACTTTCCAGAGTACACATGCCCAGATCCACTTGGTCTCGCGCCTGTCGCGATATCGTCCCCAACTCGGTTCTTGGATGTCTCCTCTGTCTCGAAGTCGAAGTCCCCGCTGTACAGATGAGAGCCTTGTGCGCGACGCTCGATTTCCTTTGCGATAGCCTTTGCCATGATGTCGTCGTCGTCCTGCACGACGTCCTTTAGCAGTTGCAGCTCGCTTTGCTCAAGCTCCTCGACGTCTCGCCCGCAGTGTCGTATTTGCTCAGGCTGAATGTCTGGGAAGACTTCGATCAGCTCATCAAGGTGGTCTCGTATGCCGCTGACAAGGGTGTCGAGCGCCTTTCGGCTGTGCAAAGCCCACTGTACGCGCTCTTTGCCGTTCCTCCACTTCTTTGTGTATCTGAACGTCCATCCTTGTATCTTCTTTCGCGTATTGGAGAGCTCCAGCCGGTCTTCTCCATACCCGTGAGTGGCATTGCCGACCTTTTCCCTGGCCTTCCGGAATTTTTCTAAAATGCTTCTCAGGTGGGGTTCGCAGCCCGTCAAGTCTTCGCAGACACTAAGTTGGCCTTAATCATCAATTATTCCGACACAGTCGCCCCATCGCACGAGCCGCGCCTAGAGAAGATCGAGGCGCAATACCAAGGCTTTTTAATCGCGCTTAAAGTCCTGATCGAACTATAGAGATATAATGTAGGTTAAGGTTATGTTTTTTTTCTTTATTTTTTAAACTTTATATATAATTTCTAGAATATATAGCTCTAATAGAGTATTAAAATATATAATAAAGCTTATAATATTTATTA
>Ga0265780_10001959_pt1 | contig 28527 bp, 32 predicted proteins | sample P1T30metagenome_FD_192432 | JGI IMG/M metagenome (GOLD analysis project Ga0265780, IMG submission 192432) | Plant litter microbial communities from East Loma Ridge, Irvine, California - P1 T30 | ecosystem: Environmental > Terrestrial > Plant litter > Unclassified | place: USA: California...
GAGGGGGGGTGCTAATTTGTGGTGTAGATGTGTAAGATGGGCGTGGAGAAGACGATTGAGACGATTCGGCAGATGGTGGTTGATGGGCGGATTCAGGAGTAGGGGAATGGATGAGAGGCTTCAATATGCTGACTTTCAATCAGAATTTCGGTTATAGAAACAACCAAGGGAATTGTAGGTTTACAGAGGCCTTTTCATAGTGAAGATTGAATTGTTCAAATTTGCCCTTGCAGAAACTTTTGATATCGGACAATCCTATTTTGTTTTTCGCTCAATACGCAGCAGTGCAATTGCATTCATACATGACTTTTCGCCGTCACTCAAACCACGGATCGAGTCATTGCTGAAATGCAGTTAGCTTGTGGGAAAAGAATATAGAAGATCAATTCACGATTTCGCCCTTGTTCACCACAAACGCTTCGAGCGCTGAGATGGCTGCCCACAACCTGTTCTCTGCTTCCTGGAATACGACCGATCTGGGGCCGTAGAAGACCTCATCGCTGACTTCCTCAGGGTGACGAGGCAGGCAGTGCATAAACGACCAGCTTTCCTTTGCGCCTCCACGCTTCGCAAGCTCGGATGTGATCTGGAAGCCCTCAAATGCCTTCAACCGTTTCGCGGTCTCTTCTTCTTGGCCCATAGATACCCAGGTGTCTGTGACGAGGATGTCTGCGTTCTTGATGGCGTCTTCTGGGACCCTGGTCTCGATCAACTTTCCAGCGCGAGGCGAGGTGCTTGCAGCATGTTCAATCACTGTCCTCATGTCCTTGGGAATCTCGTAGCCGGCGGGGGTGGCAACGGAAAGGTCTACACCGAGCTTCATGGCGCCGATCGCAAGGTCGTACAGCACGTTGTTTGCATCGCCTATCCATGCAATCTTGAGGCCCTCGAGACCCAGTGATGTAGTAGAGGTGGAGGGGTGGATCTCGGAGATTGTTTGGAAGTCGGCGATGGTCTGGAGAGGGTGGTAGAGGTCGGACAGGGCGTTGATGACGGGCACTGAAGAGTGTTTGGCGAGGTCTGCGACGTCCGAGTGAGGACCGACACGGGCGACAATGGCAGCTGTCATGCTAGAGAGGACAAGAGAAGTGTCGTAGAGCGATTCATTCACGCCCAATTGGATGTCGTCTTTGCCCAAGAACATGGGAGAACCTCCAAATGCTGCAATTGCGCCTTCTGTCGATATTCGTGTGCGGGTACTCCGCTTGCTGAAGGTCATGGCCACTGTCCTCCCCGCCAATGCCCCGCGCATCGAATGTGGGATTTCGCCAGTCCCTGACTTGATTGAAGTCTTGTGTTGTTCGGCATTTCGGACAAGTGTGGTGAGCTCAGCGGGCGTGAGATCTGCAATCGACATCAAGTGTCGAGGCGCAAAGGGAGAAGTTCGTGGAGTAGCTGGCGACGCTGCGAGCGAATATCGGCGGCATTGAGAGCGCTGCAAGCTTCGGAGAGCGGCAGTTGCTGGTCGAAGGGCAGGCATGGTGGTTGATGTGGAATGAGAAGCTTCTTGGGACGAATTGAAGCTTTTGAATTACGACAATTGGCTGATAAGAGTCAAACTTTAGAGTCACAGCGCTATCGTCACGCGGCAGAACTTTTGTTGACCGCCTTCGAGCGCGTCTGGAGTGGGGAAGGACGACAGGGCCAGGAACGTGCACTAGCGCGGGCCGTTAGAGCCGGATAGCCATCCATGGTGGCTGAGGTCATGACGAAGACAAGGCCTCAACCAACCTGCGCGTCTTGTCACGCTCACTCCTACACCAACACCAACACCAAAACCTTCACCATCACCTTCACCATCACCTTCACCATCACCTTCACCATCACCATTCCGCGACGCATGATACCCTAAGAGCCCGGCTGCTCATTTCCTTCCATCTCATCAGCCATGGAGTCGCCCGAGGCGCAATGGGGCTCCACCCGGACACCAAGTTCGCGACCCGCCTCCCAGAAGTCCTCCCGCTCTATACGATCCACCCGATCGCACAAGTCGAGTCGGACCACAGAACAGACGCCGCTGCTTGCGCGCGAAGACAGGAGCGACGATGAGCGGGAAGAGGCGCCGCGCACACCAGCCTCGGCTTCGCTGCTGCGGACGCTGAGCGGCTCGAGTGCGAGCGGCAAAACACCTCTCTGGAAGAAGCGATGGCCCAGCATCCTTGCGCTCGTGATTCTGAGCATTTCTGTAGTATGCATCATGCTTGGCTTCCTCGTGTCAGAAGGCATCGAGGAGTACGCTATGCAGGCAGCAGACTTCAAGCCGACGAAGCTATCGCTGGACGGCTTGGCCGATCAAGGCGCCCAGGTGCGCATAGAGGGCGACTTCACCATGGATGCATCAAAAGTGAAGAAGCAAAGCGTGCGCAACATCGGACGATTCGGCACCTGGATCGCAAAGGAAGCCGAGACTGGCCCCTTCGACGCCCAAGTCTACCTGCCCGAGTACGGGAACGTATTGGTTGGCACGGCCAAGATCCCCAGCATCAAGGTCAATATCCGCAACGGACACACCACGCATATTTCCTTCGTGACGAGCGTCCAACCGGGATCTCCAGACGGCATCCGAAACATCGCAAACGACTACATTGACGGACGCCTGGGCCAGATCAGAGTCAAGGCCAAGGCCGAGGTGCCTGTCAAGTCTGGCTTGATCAACGTCGGCAAGCAATTTGTCGAACACTCCATGGTCTTCCAAGGAGGCGACATTCCTGCGCTGCCACACTACAACATCACGAAGCTCAACATCCACGAGGCCAAGCATGGCCGCAAGGGTATGGGCGCTGATGCTTCCATCATTGTTGCAAACGACTTTCCCGTCGAGATCACGCTTCCTGCAGTGGGCGTTGATGTGTCGATTGATGGCTGCTCGTCCGACAACCAGGTATTTGTCGGCACGGCGCAGAGCTCAGAACTCCATGTGAAGCCCAACACCGACATCGAGGTCAATGTCAACGGCAACGTCGAGCACTTGTCCGAGGCGCTGACGGAAGTCTGTCCGAAATCAGCCAAGTCACCACTCGATGCTTTCATTGGTGACTACATGAAGGGAACCGAAGCTACCATCTACATCAACTGCTGCAGCTTCCCCGACCCTAACACCCCAGAATGGGCGCGCGACTTGCTGAAGGACATCACAATCCCGGTGCCTTTCACTGGGAAGGGTATGGGCAACCTCATCAAAAATTTCAGCATGGCCGACATGCACTTCTCCCTGCCCGATCCCTTCGCTGAGCCCGGAACCCCCGAGGGCTCACCCAAGATATCTGCTGTTGTCATTGTCGATGTTGGAATCCCTAATCAGATGAACTTCCCGCTCGATGTCAACCAGATCAAGGCCGATGCCGACATCTACTACAAGAACAAGAAGCTTGGAAAATTGGACATGCACAAGTGGCAGAAGGCCAACTCTACCCGGGTCGATGGTCATGGGAAGGAGAGCCCCTCCCTGCTTGTACAATCTGAAATCAAGAATGCGCCCATTGAAATTCTCGACAATGATCTGTTCAGCGAGGTCGTCCAGGCACTCCTCTTCGGCAGTGGGAAGCCAATCATTCTAGACATGAAAGCTATGGTCAGCATCCGAGTAGACACACCAATGGGCAAGTTCGCGATCCGCGGCATCCCATCAAAGGGATCCGTACCAGTCAAACGTTCGTAATCCAGTTCGTGGTCCAGGTCATCCGTCGTCCTCCAAAGGCTAACGTCTGCGCTCCAGCACCCCACCATGACGGCGGCAACGACCTCAAATCACGTTTCGCTGCTCTAAACCTCGCGGTCGGTAATTTGTCCATCATCAAGACCACGCCAACTTCGATGACCATGCAAGTCCACGTGAACGTGACCAACCCGTCCAACTACTCCGCAAACATCCCCTACTTCAGCATCAACATCCTCGTCAACGGCACCGTCCTCGGCCAAGCTCTCATCAACGACATGCACGTCAAACCCGGCAACAACACCAACCTCATCGCCACCGCGCTCTGGGACCCCTTCACAAACAGCGGCGCCAAAGGCCGCGAAGTCGGCTCCGAAATGCTCTCGCAGTACATCTCCGGCTTCAACACCAGCGTCACACTGCAAGCGCACAACGCCACCATGCCCGCGCTCCCCGGCCTCAGCCACCTGCTGTCCAAATACCCCATCACGCTCCCCGCCCCACACCTCCGCCACCCCAAGGACCCCAACGACGGCGACGGTGATGATGGCGACGACGAGCCCCAAAAAGACCACTTCATCCAATCCACAACCATGCACCTCATCTCCTCGACCGCCACTTTCGTCCTCAACTCCCCCTTCCAGCGCACCACCATGTTCATCACGCACATGAACGCCACCGCCTACTACGAGGGCCACCCCGCCGGCGTCATCCTGTACGACCTGCCCTTCGCCGTGCCCCCGGGCGTCTCGGAATCCCCCCGCATTCCCGTGGACTGGAGTTTCGGCGGCATCGGGTACGATGCGATACGCAATGCGCTGGGCGGCACGCTCAAGCTGAGTGCGTTTGCGAATGTGAACTTCAGGATTGGCGAGTGGAATGAGAAGATTTGGTTCCAGGGGGGCAAGATTGGGGCGCATGTGAGGTTGTGAGGGATACATAGACTAGGTTTGACATGGGATCGGATTTGGGGCGCGCGCATGTTTGTTGTATACAAGGCTTGAGTGGCTGGATAGCTCGAGTTTGGGGTTTGGGTACGGTTGTTTCTCTATGTCATGGCGTTACGGGTCTGTGGCACAGGCACATTGTCTACGTTGTATAGTGACAATTACACATGATTGAATATTTCGGGATTTCGTTCACATTGATATCCTAATTCTGTACTGAACGGCAAGAAGTTGCAAACCAACGCCGCTTCAGTAATGGCTGACCCCGAACCCATAAGAAGTTTACGATGTCAAGTAGAGCAATGACAAAAGAGACACAGTTCAAGCGCAGATGCTGTCGTAAGTGCTCGATCATAGTCGTTTGACAGACTTACAGACCGGGAGGCGGAGGAACCTGTTGAAATTAGCAATGGCCGGCGGAATTGCTCGAGCTATACATACCGCACCGTAGCCACCTGGAGGCGAAGCAGCAGGAGGCGGTGGTGGCGGTGGAGCTCCGTAGCCCGTGTTGTCGGACGGAGGAGGCGGTGGTACTCCAGCACCAGCACCAGGAGCAGGCGACTGTGGCTGAGCGTAAGCTTGACCATAGTACGCTCCGTAGCCTGCGGCGGAAGTAGGCTGGGCAGCACCTGCTTGTGAGTACTGGGCCATGACGGCCGCGAAGCCACCGTAGGCTGCATAGGGATCCTCGGCAGGGTTCTGAGTATAGTAAGCGGCCCACTGGGCGTACTGAGCGTTGTAGTCCACAGCTTGGGCGTTTTGATCAGCAGGAGTAGCAGCAGAAGGAGATCTGGCGTCGTTAGAGGCTCCATAAGCTCCATGTCCACCATAAGCACTGTGGCCTCCGCCATAGCCGCCGTAGCTCTGGCTCCGGTCACGGTCACCGCGGTCGCCTCGATCACCATATGACGGGCGTCCATTTCCGTAGCCATCTCTGTCACCATAGTTGCGGCTTGGCGGTGGTCGATCCTTGAACGCTTGATAGTCGGCTTTTACCTTCTCAAGAAGCTCATCGCAAAGCTCCTTGGCCCGGGCCACACCTTCGGGACGAGGTCCGGCAATGTGCAGATACATGGGCTCGTCGCTCTCCGTTCCGGTCTGTGGTTCCATGAAGCCGGAGCCGCGACCCTTGATCTGGACCTTGCAGGTAGTCTCTTGCTGGATGTACTTGACGTTGTCGCCACCACGACCGACTACCTGTGCTCGCAGGTTAAAGCCACTGATGGGCTCAAGACCTACAGAGATCTTCTCTTCAGGCCATTTGCGCTGTACAAAATTAGTATCATGACTGCTCATGCGGTAGAGGAACGTACTCGGCCAAACTCATCGCGCTCAACGTTGTCTGTTTCGCGGCGACGGAAGCGGCGCTCATCTACAAGGTTAGGCAGATCTTCTTTCATCATGTCTTCGATCATCTTGGTGGCTTGATCCAGGCCTTCCTTGGACGTGCTAGTGACGCGAAGGTAAAGTGGAGGGTTCTAATGACGTTAGTCCAGATTCCAGTGCGAGTACTCGGTTTACCTACAGCAGCTGTGGCCATGTTCTTGTCAGGGTAGTATTCTCCTCGGGTTGTAACATCTTGGTCATGTATAAGCAGGTTGTTCTACAATCGTAAAGTAATGTGTTCGGGGTTGCGTACCAGCGCCAGTTTCGTCCTTGATCTAGATGTCACATGAGGTCAGCATTTGAAAGACGGGTTGGGGTGTCTAAAAGATCAAGTAAGCTCTACTCCCACAAGGGGAGATTGCAAACACGAAGCAAACTTGCAGCCCCGCAGTCCCGCACTGGGCAGATCACGCAGGGGCTGCAAGAGAAGCATGATCCTGGAGAATCAGTGGCAGACGACAAAAGTTATTTACCCTTTTTTGTACAGCTCCTTTAGTCAGTGTGTAGCGGTTACGCAGATCGTTGATCTCAATGTCCTTGATAAAGTCCCCGTCCTGTTGATAAATGTCGCTGGAGACAGCCTGGCCTGGGCCAGCAGAGGGCGACTTGACGACTGGAGGAGTAGGCACCTGGGATGCGTTAGTGTTGCACGTGTGAAGCTGCGCGAGCCTGGCACTTACAGAGCGAATAGGTGGCACGTCGACATGCTGGATGCCCTTCTTCGCTTGGATCTGCGCATTGATTCTCGCAGCCGCCGCAGCCGCTGCTGCTGCAGCCTTGTTCTTGGTGCCACCGGCGGCGGGGCTGTCTGAAGCTTCACGAGTGACGGGGCTGCGCTCGCGATGCGACTCAGACTCGCGCCGTGAAGGCGAGCGTGAGCGGCGGTCGGTATCGAAGCGCGAGCGGACGGGGCGGTCAGCGTCGTCGCTGTCAAAGCGGGAGCGCGGCGCTCGTTCCTCAGACATGTTGCGCAGTTTAATGTGCAAGAGATGAGGTGTTGGAGTCGAGGGAGAGTTTGAAGATTATTAGCGAATCTCGAAGCTGCACGAAGGTCTTGGCGAACAACCGCTAACGCCTCGGCAGATCCTTCCGTTCTCGGATTGCCGACTTCGCAACGCGCTGACTGTGGGATTTCATTCCACATGTGGAATTCACTCGTGTTCAATACCGCCAACGTCAACGCAGCATTGAGTGGCCACTCGCACTTCAATTGCCTCACCAGGGACCCGGCGACTCATCATGGCATCTCGACGAGCTATGCTGCCCCTGCGCAGCTTGCTGAACCGGCAATGCGCAGGTGCTGTGCGTCAGCAACAGAGGGCATCAAGCTCGTCCTCTACACAGGCACTCGCCTACAAAGCTCTGCACCGCCGAATCGCGCCTCTACCTACCGAAGAGCGTCCTCCCGCTTGGTCCGCGCCAGCTGCCGTCAGCAACATCCTCTACGAGACGCCTGTACCCTCCCAGATCCCCCCGAAGCGTCACATCCTCAACTGCTTGGTGCAAAACGAGCCCGGCGTGCTGTCTCGCGTCTCTGGAATCCTAGCTGCCCGCGGCTTCAACATCGACAGCTTGGTGGTATGCAATACCGAGGTGGACGATCTGTCTCGCATGACTATTGTGCTGCAAGGTCAAGATGGCGTCGTCGAGCAGGCACGCCGCCAGCTTGAGGACTTGGTTCCGGTGTGGGCCGTTTTGGACTACACTGAGTCCCCACTAGTCCAGCGCGAACTGCTCCTCGCCAAGATCTCCATTCTCGGCCCGGAGTACTTCGAGGAGCTGCTTGCTCACCACCGAGAAATGGCCCAAATGCCAGAGCCAGAGGAGGAGCTGTCGGAGGGAGACCGCGATGCTCTGGCGCAAGAGGCTGCCCGCGACTCTTTGAGGAGGGATTTCCACCCGTCGAATCTGGCAGTCAGTCAAGCGCTCCGACACAAGCACGAACATCTCCGAGCCATCACCTTCATGACCCACCAGTTCGGAGGAAAGGTTTTGGACATCAGCACCAACAACTGCATCGTTGAGATCTCAGCAAAGCCTACCAGGATCGACTCTTACATGAAGCTGATTGCGCCCTTTGGCATCCTAGAGTCTGCGCGGACAGGTCGGCACTGCCATACTCTCTCGTAAACCGTGTGCTAATGATTCCAGGTCTTATGGCGCTGCCCCGCTCACCGCTGCACGGAACCGACGACATGGAGACTAAGGAAGCGGAGGACATTGTGGACAGCAGCCTGCTCCCACCAGGCTAGCTGGGATATGGTGTATACTGGGCGGTCAGAACCAACTCTAGTTCAAACCTTGTTGGACATGTCGATTTATTATAATCTGGGTAATTGGGCGTTTCTTCTCGGGAATTTGGAGCCTTAGGGCGAAGAAGTTACTGTTCTCTTCAAAGCTAGCCTTCGGCGTGTTCCGGTGTTAGCGCTCGTGACCGGTTACACTCGACATTTGCAGGCCGCAGATGTGTCACAAGTTCAGAATAAGAGGTTCGAAACGAGAGTGCGGGACAATTGAGTGATGCCTCGGCTCGATTCGTCAAGATGGGTCTGCAGCCAAGAGCAGACGGGCTTACGAGGATTAGACGCCAGCCAGAAACTCCATGATTGCGCAGGCAGCATGCAGTCTCGACTATGCGTATCGCTGAGTGGAGAAGGTTTTGCTTCATCTCCAGCAAGGATCTGCACAAGACGGATGTTTCGGGGGCGCGTGACTGGGCGAAACCCACAGAGCATTGAAGCAGTGCAAGTCAAGATGCTCCATAGCTCTATGGGTCTTCAGCTATTGGCCCACTGTCGGCCCACTCTCGCCGTGAGACCCTGCCGCCCGCGGGACGGTGGAGGTGGAGATGCAGCGGTTTGCGATTCATGACGAGGCGCAATGGTGTTTCGATGGATGCACACGCGGAAGAGCCTGGGGAGATTCTGCACGCGCGAGGATATCTGCAACCAGTACGGGCCGATTTGATCGGCGCAACAGCAATGCCGTTGCTACATGCAGCTGCCGGAACCCTGTATGCTGTGTATTAGGCGGAGGCTGGTATAGGCAAAGGGAAGCGTGCTCTGTTGCCGCTTTGGGATGATAAGACTGCATGTTCGGCAGTGTTAGTGGTTGTGTGGATCGGGCTGCAGGCGACCTCGATCGCTTGCATGAGCCTTCTGGCTGATGCTGATGGCGCAGAGGTGAAGTTTTGCCAGAAATTTTTCATCAACGCAGACCAATCCGCAGCGGCAACGCGCCCACGATGCGTCGCTGTGGCGGGGCGGCAGCAGTTCCTTCGCTGGCGTAGGCAACATCAGTTCATTAAACGAGCGTCCGATGGAGCGTTGAGGCTAGCGGCTCCCCGGTAATCTGGTGCGACATGGGATATTTGCGCTCTAACCCAGCGGCGACACTGAATAAGTGCTATGGCCGGCCAGGGAAACAGGATCGTCTGTAGCGCGAAGTTCGAACAATGGCCCTGGCTGCATTCGCCCTTCGCAACCTCGAGCACAGCAGCCATGGCCGTCATGTCCGCTCGGCAGTACTGCGCCTTTACACAGTATATCCATCTCTGGGATCCCCAGGTGCCGTCCGCTGGTCTCGTCGCTTCCTTTCAGCAGCCGTCCGCGCTTGTCCACAGCCACTCCCGAATCGGCCCTACGTCACTCTTCCAAGCACCAAACTCCCCTCGTTAGCAGCGGTATCCTCAGTCGCATTGTTATTGTCTAATTCCCCTCGCCAATTGCAGCATATCGGTAAGTCCTCCGCTAGAAACACTATTTGTTCGCTTCACTGTCTCGCTGCAGCCGCGGCCGTTTTGCGACCGTTGACACTGATGCTGCCATGTTTATGAAGCACGCCATGCCCGGTGCTCTTTGACTGACCGCCGTACAGTTCGCTCGTTCACTGTATCGCCAAACATCCATAGCCGCGTAGAGTCTCTCTTCTACTCCTATTGCAATCGCAGATGAAGTTCGGGGACACCCTTCGCTTGCGGTCGATTCCAGAATGGGGACATTGTATGTGCTAGCCCGTCCCTGCCCAAAGTACTCAGGCTGACCGTGCGCCAGACAACATCGACTATGATTACCTCAAAGACCTGATCAAGCACCAGACGACGCCCGGCACGAACAAAGCCGTATCGATCCCCGGCCAGGGCGAGAGCAGCGAGCGAGCATTCGGCGAGACGTTTCTCCAAGTCCTCCAAGCCCAACATGACCGAATCAACCTGTTTGTGCGCAGCAAGAGTGGCGAGATTGAGCGCAGGCTGGAACACATCGAAAAGAGCTTAGAGCAGCTGCGGCAGAAGCAGCGCGCAGGCCCAAACGGTGACCGCTTGCCCGCCAGAACGGTGGAGAAATATGCGAAGATAGATGCAGACGTGAATCGGTATGTGAAGCACTCCAGGACAGCATCCGGACACGGTCAGCTAACAGCATGCAGCACCGGAGAGGAGATCCGCTCACTTTCCCGATTTCAAGTCGCCCAGGAAACTGGCTTCACCAAGATATTGAAGAAATATAAGCGCTGGACAGGTGATCGGGAACTGGCCCACGCTTTCACAGAGCAGATCAAAAACCGACCCGACAGCTTGTTCAACCTACGCCTGGGCTATCTACTTGAGCAATACCAGGACGTGTTAGACGCTCTTCGCGCAGTCTTCGATGGCGACGGAAATGCTGCGGCTGAACCCAAGCTTGGTAATACACAATCCGTGGCAGCTAGCATCGCAAGGGCTCTGCAACGGGCTGACGAGTTGAACTTTGATTTGGCACTGACCACAGTTCCTCTCGGACCCAATGGCACCAGAGCAACGTATTGGATACATCCCGATCACCTTGTGGAAACTCAAGTATTGCTTCTTCAACACATGCGGCTTTATACTGGTAGCACCAGGTCTTCGTCACGCAACCAGTCTGCACGCGCGTCACCGACCCGCCGAAAGTCGTCTGCAGCAAACACAGATAAGTATTTTGGAAACGGAGATGAAGTTGGCCTTCTTGTCTTGGATCACGCCGAAGCATTTGCTTTCAAGCAGAACGCTAGCACGATAAGCTCGACTGAGGCCACCAAAGGCAATACCATCTTCAAAGCTGCTGGTAATGTGCATTGTGTCTCGTCGGGTGACGCTGCAGTGGTTGTCCGCCTTGATGGCAATAGCCAAAACCAGGCAGAAAGTAAAGTGAAGACAGCTAGGACCAGCCTGAAGACTTTGCCGGACCTCTGGATTGCCCAACCGGGAGTCCAACCCGGTAGCAGCAACGGTGACCTGACAGCCGTTCGCCAGTGGCTCACTGAACACAAAGAAGTGAGGCCCATTGCTGGTGTTGGCTCGAAGCGCACTCGCTTTGCCGGTCTTCAAAACAACTCTGCGGCCGGTCTTTGGGCGACCTTGGATAAGGACGTCTACATGAAAAGTTCGATGAGCCAGGATCTTGCCACTAACGATTGGCCTTCTGCCGCTCGCTCGAACGCTATCAAATTTCCACATGCTATACTTGAGGTCCGTCGGGAGGGTGCTCATGCGACATCGCTCATCCAGACTCTTGACCGCAGTCATTTAGTATGTCATTCTATTCTTGCATCTACACACTCATCAACTGACAAGCATAGGTTGAACGCGTTCGAGGGTTTTCTATCGAATCACATGCTGTCTGGACCTGCTGCAAGCCTGCCTCTATGACCTCGCCATTTTGGGTAAGCCATATTCTCTCTATTTGCGATTGAGCATCATTTCGATCACCAGTGCACCCCGAAACTTTACTAACATTCTTCAGATACCTTTGTTGGATCAAGATATCCGGAAACTACCAGAATTGGTCAAAAGGAGAAGTCGCAAGGCGATCAAAGGCAGCAGCACCGACACTGCTTCCCAGAACTCTCCACCGATGACTTCTACCTCCAACACCTCGTACGACGGGCAAACAAGCCCGCTCGCATATCACACTGGGGACTCGTCTGTCACTTCAGCACAGGAGAATGCAGATGCGCCGACACTGCAAGCTTTCCGCAAGAAGCACAGAAAGCCATTTGCGGAGTATCCGCCTCCGATAAGCTCAGCGGAACATGAGGCAGAACCGCAGCGATACTGGAACGAATACGACCACCCGGAAGATGAAGATACCGGCGGCTACTACATCTATGTAGACCCAGATGCCCCCGTCAAATTCCCCGGCCAAGAACTCTTCGAGGCAATCTCAAGAAAGGCCAAACAGTGGTTTGGCCGCGAAAAGCAACCCGAAGAAGAGTCGCTCCTCGAAGCTCCTGGATCAGACACAAGCGACGACGGCACACTGGACAGTTCACCCATCACTCGATCGGCAGGCTACGGCACCATGCCCACCCTCAATCGCAAATCCTCACAAGAAGGCTATTTCAGCAGCCTCTTCCGCACCCTCCGCGACCCTCAGCGCGACGCCCAAGCCCTGCAGGAGCGTAGATACCTCCTGACCGAACTTGAGGTCCGCCAACATAAGACTGAAATGACCAAATTCCGCTTCTACCTGACATGCCTGGCCACAGCCATTGTCATCGACGTCATACTCGGCCTCATGACGGTGACGAGTCGTAAGAAGGAACGCGGTGCGGTGGACGTCGGCGTGCTTTTTGGAACGATATGTACAATGGTGCTGGTATTGGTGGCGATTATCAGTATGAAGACGAGAAGAGAGAGGCTCGGGTGGGTGCATCGGGGCGCGGTGGGGTGCGTTGCGGCGGCTGTCGTGGCGCTCGATGTTGTGCTTTTGAGTTGGGTGCTTCGGATCTGAGCGTGTTGGATTTTCTTTTGTGTTCACGAGTGAGATTTGGGATGGATTTATGTTGGGTTACGGATTGGATGTGGAATGGGGGACGTATTCACAAGACACGCCATACAGGCTGTGGAAAATCATACAAAAACAATTTATACAGGAAATATGGCAGGCTTCTTGGCGATCAATTGGTGACTGTGCGTGTCGACCTTATGTAGGATTGTTGAGCGCTTGTCCTCATAAGCTGCACGTTTTATGCAGGAGGACTCTAACGTCTGCATCGCCTCCATTTCGAGTATAGATGTGCATAGCGACGTGGTACACGCCCCTTCAACCAGCCCAACGGACACACCGTGCCACGAGGCGACATGTTCGCGCCGGCTTGCAGTTTTAGGCAACCCGCCAAAAAGTGTCCCCGAAGAAATTCTCCTGTTCGGCAGCATTGAACGACACGCTTTCTGAACCCAAAGGTCAAACATGGGATTTGCGGATCGAGGCCTCCATTGTGCTTTCACAATTCCCATGCTCGAAATAGCATATGTCACGACGACGTAAAAAAGGACGGGGCTGCATCTTCGATGCGGCTCTGTTTCCTTGGCGAATGTCAATGTGGGGGTGTCGGATCCCAGTGATCGACCGGCTACGGCACCACTTGGAGTGTTGATCGTGATGGCCTGCCTGAGTCTTTCACGAGAATCGAAGACAAAACGACCAAACCAAGAGGTTATAGAGAAGTCTCGGACTCTTCGTTTGCAGGATTCATACATGGAATCCATCTGACTCTCCCCGTGCAGCGTGGGAAGCCCCCAAAACATCGGGGCAGATTAGGCCGCTCCACCGAGGTGGAGTAGATTCGGCCACCAGTCGTCATCGCATAGCGCAGCTGTGTGCTCAAACTTTTGGGCTCCACACTTGCTGGCCTCAACATTGTTCCTACACACAACACGTCTCTCCCCCTAATTGCCACCCCGGATTAAAATTGGTATACCAGCGAGCGCCGCACGCTCGCCATGTCGTCGTAAAAGTCGCTGAGTGAGGTATGTTTTCCCACGTGTGTGCGGGTTGCGCGGCCGGCTGACTTGGACCGCGCATGTGAAGGCAGAGCCTCTGGGATTGACACTATACGATACGAATACCTATTCCGACGATACATACACGGCACATTGGAAAGAAAGACACACATATAATCCACCATGGCCGCTCGATTACGACGAAGCCGCGTCCTCAAGCCGTTGCTCTACACAGCTGGAGCCGGCGCCCTCGGCAGCACGGCTCTCTACCTCGCGTGGCGCCCGCGAGACATTCCGGGCACTGAAGCCGCTGTCGTCCCGCCGCCTACATATGGCGAAGGGGGCGTGTTTCGCCCTCCACAGTTCCCGCACGCGAAGAGCAGGGAGGACCAGATTGCGGAATTGAAGCGCAGCGGCGGCGTTGTTGCGAGTGTCAAGAGGAGCCTGTTTGGCAAAGCGGCTGCTCCGGCGTCAGCGGAGGGTGCGGGGGAGGAGCCTTATGATCTTTTGATTATTGGGGGTGGCGCGACGGGCGCGGGGATTGCGCTTGATGCGGTGACGAGAGGGTTAAAGGTCGCGCTTGTTGAGCGGGATGACTTTAGCAGCGGGACGAGCAGTAAGAGTACCAAGTTGGTGCACGGTGGTGTGAGGTACTTGGAGAAGGCTGTGTGGAATTTGGACTACAACCAGTAAGCCGTATCCAACCTCTGAACTTGATCGAGCTAATGCAAAGTAGATACGCCCTCGTCGTCGAAGCCCTGCGCGAACGTCGTTACTTTTTGGACACCGCTCCCCATCTGTCCCAATGGCTGCCCATCATGATTCCGCTCCAGAAGTGGTGGCAAGCTCCGTACTTTTGGGCTGGTACCAAGTTCTACGATTTCCTCGCTGGTTCGGAAAACATTGAGAGCTCGTACTTTATGACCAAGAGCAAGGATTTGGATGCATTCCCTATGCTGAAGAAGGAGGGCTTGGTCGGAGCTCTGGTCTACTACGGTATGAGTAGTGATGAGACGGTTGGAAATCTAGCTGACAATAACAGATGGTGCACACAACGACTCCCGCATGAACGTCTCTCTCGCCATGACCGCTGCGCTTTACGGCGCAACAGTCGTCAACCATCTCGAAGTCACAAGTCTCGAGAAGGATGCGAACGGCCGCCTTTGTGGTGCAAAGGCCAAGGACTGTGTTGTCGAAACCGATGGCAAGAAGGCTGAAGAGTTCACCATCAAGGCCAAGGGTGTCATCAATGCTACTGGACCATTCACCGACTCTATCCGAAAGATGGACGACCAGACGATCGAAGAGATTGTCGCGCCTAGCTCTGGTGTTCACGTCATTCTTCCTGGATTCTACAGCCCCGCGAACATGGGTCTCATTGACCCCAACACCTCTGACGGACGTGTCATTTTCTTCCTGCCGTGGCAAGGCAACACCATCGCCGGTACCACGGATACTGCTTGTGACATCACGCCGAACCCCGTCGCCGGTGAAGACGAGATCGACTGGATTCTCAAGGAAGTCAAGCGCTACCTGCAGCCCGAGATCAACGTCAGGCGAGGAGATGTCCTTGCCGCATGGTCTGGTATCCGCCCTCTAGTCAAGGACCCCAACGCGCCCAAGACTGAGGGTCTCGTCCGCAACCATCTTGTAACAACCTCTCCCTCTGGTCTGCTCACTTGCTCCGGTGGAAAGTGGACTACCTACCGTCAAATGGCCGAGGAGACTGTCGATGAGGCGATCAAGGAGTTTGGTTTGAAGACCAGCCCCCTGACTGATGCTACTTTGATCAGCGGTACCGAAGTCAAAGACGAAGCTCCTCTTGACGGCACCTGCCAGACTCACCGCGTCCGTCTCGTCGGTGCCCACGGCTACTCCAAGACTCTCTTCATCAACCTAATCCAGCACTACGGCATCGAAACCGATGTCGCCAAGTACCTCTGCCAGGCCTACGGCGACCGCGCCTGGACCGTCGCCGCCCTTTCCGCGCCCACCGAGCAGCGCTTCCCCGTCCGCGGCACCAGAGTCTCCAGCCTCTACCCCTACATCGACGGCGAAGTGCGCTACTGCGTGCGCCACGAGTACGCGCAAACCGCCGTCGACGTGATCGCGCGCCGCATGCGCCTCGCCTTCCTCAACGCACAAGCCTCGCTCGAAGCCCTCCCACGCGTCATCGACATCATGGCCGAAGAGCTCAACTGGAGCTCCACACGCAAAGAGAACGAGTGGAAGAACTCGGTCCACTTCCTCGGCTCCATGGGCCTGCCGAAGAATAAACTCAGCCTTACCCGCAAGGATGTGGAGAGTGGGCGCGTGGGCAAGTACACGGACGAAGAGTACCATTTGTACGCTAGACATGGTAAGTCGACCCCAACCCTTGTTCTTGATGGCGATGAGGCGTGTGAGAAAATGTTCGAGTTGGGAATTGCGCTGAATCGTGGTGTTGTTGCAGATAAGCCCGAGGAGACGCTCGAGAGTGACTCGAAGTATCCAAAGGGACATAATCCGGTCGTGGGCAGGGATAGCGAGGTGAACAAATAGGTGGTGAGCGAGGAGCGTTGTTGTACAGATTTGAAGGTGTTGGTGTTGTTGGTGTAGCTGTTGGGATGCCAAGCAACTTTTGTATATCTTTTTCTAGGCTGAGGTATTTATTTCCATGTCTTGGTGATTGTCGTCACCAGGCGGTTGGCCAGAAATTCCTGTCCGCCCTTTCCTAATGCGCAGGTGTGAAGGTGGACAAAGTAGCCCGTGTGTATTCAAGGGTTTCTAACAGGATGAGGCGGAGTATCTTGGAGCGGTGTATGCATGCAGGCTCCTGTAAGCTTGTGACGAGTATACCTCTAGAGACTATCAGCTCATGTCGTGTAGGTGCAGAGTGGGCACAAATTTTGCGCGACGTCAACCTCCTTTCTTAAATTCTGCTGCGAGACGCACACTCCGGATCACTGACATTGTGCAACTAGGCTTTATTCTCTACTTCACCATAGTTCTAGCTACCGCGCCTCGCCAGCAGTATGCAGCAAAATTCGGTACATTTCCTCCCATCACATCACTTATACGCACGGGGCGAACCCTTCACTTTACCAACTCTGCACAAACAAGTTGCCACACTCGATCGTGGGATAGGAATTGAAAGCGAAAACACCAATCTCTGACAAGAAACTGATCATCAAGAAACTTGTCTTGCTCCCAGACCACTATCCAGAACCCGTGACGAAACATACGCAAGAGATTGAATCAAAACACTAAACTTCTCTCTCAGCCACTCATTCCAATTGCACAATTCAACACCGCTCAGATTTCGCTTCGTAATTCCATCTCCAGCCTCCTCTTCCTCTTCCTCCTAAAAACAACCCAGTCTCTCAGACAAGCCGCGTCGCCTCATCCGCCCGGCGACGTTTTACTGGCTGCCACTTTAGCTGTTGAAGTGGTTGAGGAACACATCCCTGATACAGATGTCTGCCTGCACAAGACAGCGCCAGGGATCATGAACGTCGTCGCTACCATCTCCGCATCTCAGCCTGGCAAAACATTACTCTTCAGCGGACATCAGGACACCTATCCTATCAGCAATTCAGCACAATGTACAGTGCCTGCTCTCGAGGGACGCTTGTCCGATGACGATTCCCGGCTCTATGGCCGCGGCGCCGCAGACATGAAAGGCGGGATTGCAGCGTATATCGTTGCCATGCGAGCTCTCGTTGACTTCATAGACGCAGAAGACGGGACGATTGTCCTGGCTCCGGCCGGCGACGAAGAGTAGATGGGTCATCTGGGCACGGCGTGGATGCTCGACAAGATCGCCGCGGTGAAGCTCGCAGACGCTGTTATCGTTGGCGATGCTGGCTCGCCGCTTGTCAAGGGGCTTATGTGGCTGGAAGTATGTGCAGTGGGAAAGCCCCCCATGGAGCGATTCATACCCCGAATCACTGGAATTGTGAAACTAGACTTTGTCTCCACTTCCACTATGAATACTTAGCTGTTGAGCGTACCCTAGTTTGAACCATCGGATGGTGGAGCCGAACTTTGTGGTCTAAATGGACTGGAAAGCACTGGTAGAGAAGGAAAGAACCTGTCCCGAGTTTTTGAAATCATTCATTAGGTAAGTACATATGTAGGTAGGGGCGGCCCATCAATCTTCTACCTCTAAACCTTATACCTACACACCCACACCCGCACAACCACAAACCCGCACACCCACACACACAAAATTATGGCACTCTGGACCAAATCTCAGCTGGCATCATGCACCGCCTACCTGAAGACACTTTACGGACCGCACTTCAGCCACCTCCGTCCAAACTCCCCAAAATGGATACAACTGTCGCGTAGCGGCACTGTCTGGGATAGGATCTATGATATTCGGAATGATGCGCCTTGGAAGTTGGCTCAGCGTAGTCTCGCTTCTGAACTTCATCATGTGGATGCAATCCGCAAGAGAGGGGAGTTTCGAGACTTGACGAAGCTGGGACCAACTCTAGCGCAAGGCCCTATAAGATATGATAATAATATGTTTGCTAACTTAGCCTGGAAAAGTTGCCAGATAGAGCATAACTCATTGTCTGTTGGCATATCGGAGCAAATAGAAAAACGCCTCCCGAATGTCTCTAGCCCTGATCTAGAAGACATCATGGATGTCAAATTACCGTGCGCATCAGATTTAGTCTCAGCAACTGGAGCTAGGCCAGACCAGAGACTCGAACTCGTAGAATTAAGAAACCACCTGTTCGCACTCAAGGCAACGTTGCATACCGCCTATCTCAACCAAGAACCTTCGACCGATAACCTGCTGCACGACGTCAAAATCCTTTCTCAAATTCTGTTGCGAGATACACCTCATCACCACTCTGTAATGTATCGAAAAACGACCATCCAAACAAAGTCGGATTTGTACGCCGTGTTTCCGTACCCACTAGAAATCGAGGCGAATATGGAACGATGGGCGAAATGGACGTTGAATAGCAGCGAAGCGGACTCTGTCCATCCCCTTATCAGGGCTGTTTGGATGACGCTCTATTTCATGAGCGTCCATCCGTTTCCGGATGGAAACGGGAGATTGTCAAGGGTGCTGCAAGCAGTTTACATGGCAAGGAATGGACTCGTTCCAGTGATGTGCACGCCAGATCTGGACCGCGCAGGCTACATTCGCATGGTGGTGAGCGCACGGGATGGAAGGCCACAGGAATGGTGTGAGGAGATTGTTCGAGCGACGTGCCAGTGAGCAGGTCGCTTAGGTACCTTGGCTGGCGCTTGGGGTGGAAAGAATAACACTTGAATTGACGAATCGGCTTCGGACTAGAGTTTTGCTGGTGAATCACATAGCAATATCAACTTATTTAATTCGGTAACTACAGAACCTGTACGCCTACAACCCATGATATGTACATGATGACATCTTTCGAGCACCCTCAGCTTGTACAGTGTATGTCTTGCTATTCTTTCCTGTTAGCCTCTTGCAAAAGCTACTCAAGATTGCAATCAAAGGCCAGTGCCCTGACCAGCAGCCTCCTTCAACGCACGTGTGAACTTCTCACGCTCGCTAGTCTGCATGACGGTCGGACGGCGAGCCCAACCAATCTCAATAGGCATGCGCTCGTTTCCTACATCGACTGCGCGTCAGCAACAGATCTCTACCCATGCACTCCAGAAACGCCCAAACTTACGCAACCAGTACTCAATAAAGTCTTTCCTGACAGTGCCCGTGGTGCCATCAGCCATAATCTCAAAGAAAGAAGCGCATTCCCCCCAGCTGAAGCCATCAGCCAACGCCGACGTCTTGAACTGCGGATTCGTGCGCTTCGAAGTTGCGAGCCGCGCCATGCGGGCGTCGGCCAGCTGCTGTATAGTGATTTCCGGCGTCTTGAAAAAGGAGGCCGTCTCGGCCCAGACGGTTTCATTGAAAGGGAGGGGGTTGGCGAAATAGCGATCCGAGCGACTAACACGTAATCGACACGTCAGTGTGCGAGACATGTCAGGACGTGGACGGATGGTATACATACCTCAGGCTGAAGTCGTGCTCCAGCACGCCCTCGACGCCCAACGTGTCGAGGTCAAACGTACGCGCAAACGGCTCCGGGTTGGTGCGCACGGCCTGCGAGAAGAGGATCAGGGCGTCGCTCCGGGCGATGTTGAAGCCGGAGAGCATGGCGTCGGCGAGGATGTCGAGTGTGATCTTTCGCCCGTTGTGCGGTAGGTACCCGTGGTTGGCGAGGGTGTTCATGCCGGGACATGGGCCGCGTGCTATTGAGGGAATGATCAGGGGGCTGTTCTTATCACGACTAGATGTTGGCGTGTGGTTGTATCTACTGACCGTCATTTGGACCGGGAGCTGTCCAGTTTCTGGGCTGCCAGGGCTGGCGGGCGTTGACATTGCCATAGGTAGGGAAGGCCAGGGCTGACGCAAAGATGGCAGAGAAGCTAATGACTGATGAGGCCTTCATGATGGTTCTGAATGAGAGAATGAAAAGAGCGATGATGGTGGGAATAGAAATCAAAGATGAATTCTCACGAGAGGATATCAACGTTTGACTGCAAACGAGTGACTGTCTTCAAGGGATCTCAGCGGATGCCTATGAATTCCTTCACCGCAGACCCAGATTATATATCTGCTTGCTCCTAGTGGCTCCTACACATCATTGCCCGGCATGAAACTCAGCAATAATAACGCCAACCGTCCGATTCCCACATCTGAACGACGTTGCACAAACGCTATTTGGCGTGCCTCGGCTCGCAAAGTCGACAAAGAGATGCGATACGTGAGCTTTTCGATGGTTCTCTGGGATGTGCTTGATAGAATCGCAAGGAGGAGGGGTAAAAGAAACACTGGATGACTTAGCGTTTCGGAATAAACAACCGACAAGCCACAACCTTGAAACTCATATAGCGTCCGACACAGCAACCTCGGCAGGGCTGGTAACACTCGTTTATAAAGTATGGGGGGGTTCTCCCGGTGGCCATCTTCTAGGGAGATTGGACATGTCAGTGCGCAGTGTCCAAAAGTCTCACTACTGTGTAAACAGAAGCCTTGGAAGAGGTAGGAATCCCTGTGTCCGGCTAATTAGACCAATGCTGTTACAACACAAGCTTTCCGCCACGACGATCTGCTCGGGATTCGTCGATGAGTTATGAAAACCCTACCCTGGTCTGAGGTAAGGTCACGACTGTTGGACCGAGATCTGCATGGCCTGAGCCGGCAGTGCTTTGAATGATTTATTGCAAGTGATGTGGTTGGCCTATTACCTCACCGTTGTATGCTCAGCTATTGTTGGCTGACTTGGTAGAGAACACTCCTGACTGCCACGAAACACTGTCCCCGCGGGGTTACACCTCGGCAGTTTCATGACATGTCACAATCCTCGATCCTCAGCTACTCGACAGATTGCTGGCGCTAGCTGCAGAAGACCAGATGCCCTGTGAAGCATTTTGATTAGTGCGATTATCGATATGCGAGGCGTGTTCTTCTGTGCAAGCACCCGTCTGCAGGTCGTGCTTTGAATCACTGAAAAGGTACACCAATACTCCAGCTACATGTTATCAGTAAGATTTGTTCATGTTTAAGAGTCTCAGCCATCATTGGTGGCTCTTCAGTTCCTGGAACGCAGCCAATGATAGAGCATATCTCACTCCTTGAATTCGCGGCGGGATTTGGACTGAGGATTGTTTATACGTAAGTGGCAATATTGCTAAGGGGGTCTGTTATCGGGTGAAAATAACTGCAATGTACTGATGAATGCACGCACGTGTGTGTCAGTAAGATATTTGAACTGAGGTTGGTTGGTTCGGCGATTGATAAGTGTCTGTCTGTGCTGGTCTAGCGATTTTGGGACTTCTTTTCAGTCCCAAGCCTTGTGATGCATCAATATGGATTATCGTCCTGCTGGTAAATACGGAATCCAGGCTTGGACCGCATCGTTCGAGACATTTTTAGAACCTGCGGTCCTTGTTAACCGCTGCGCTCGCCTTATATTATCGCTTCTAAAAGATATGCACCCCCCCTCTATATTAGCAAATAAGGGGCAGGAATAACTCTGTATACTCCTGTTAGAAGAGATCCTTATAAAAATCTAGATAGCTATCAGTAGACGTTTTAAAGGTCTGGATAGCTATTAGCACGTGTTACTTTTAGAGCGTACTGGATAATTATAGCCTCTTAAAACGCTGCCTGCGCATAATATTATTACATGCATTATTATTCATTATAGATATCTAGTATCTCAATATCCTAGGGGGTGTGCATCTTTTGAATAGCACCAATATTGGATCTCATTTTTCGAGAAGTTTCAAGTCGAGACTTTGATACCCTTTTCGACCTGAGAGAGCTGTCGGCAGCCGTAGTATTCTCATTTGCATTTTGATATGAGCTGAATATCTGATACGTGGGTCTGGGGTATTTTTGGATCGTTGCGGCTTTGTACATCGCGGCCCACGATCCGCATGTCTGGCCGTCACACTTCCCGCGACGGTTTGGAATATCGAACCTCAACCGCCCAGTATTGAGTAATAAGAAGTCAATTCTTTCACGCAAATGAGCGATGGTATTGCACATTGTCGATCGAGCGCGGCGCTTTGGGAGCCGTTGGCGTAAGCTTGACTCATTGTTGATTCTGGAAAGCAGATTTTCGAGCTTCATTTTCTTCGATATGTCCGTGTCATTTTCAGTCCAGTCATCCATGATAGCTTGGGTCGTAATCAAGAAGACCGTGCATGCAGGAATCGTGTAATCGACGACAACATGCTGACCAGCTCCACGATCCACCAATCCAAGTAGTGCATAAACCTTGTCGCGTCCATCAGTTGCGCGACTCAAGCCCGTCAGCTCCAGAGCATGCGAAAGATTAATATTGGTCCGACGCCATGCCACTAGTGATAGAATGGCTGATAAGTGGGCAGGCGGGCCCAAGCGGCGATTCATTCCCGGAGTCTTATTGAAATGGTCTTCGAAGATCAGAGGCCAAAACTTCATGAATATCGACCACATCACCGACTCATCGCCACACATGACTTCGAGAGTCGTGGCCACTACGATTTCCTGTATCACCCAGATGCGGTGCCAGTACGGTCGTTCCTCGAGATAGCGCAGCGCATCGGCAAGCTTGGAATCGACAGTAAAGCCACACTCCTCAGCCGTGCCACCACGTGTGATGCAAGAGTAGTGATGATCCCGAAAAAAGAGAAAGAGACGGTCAGTTCCTTCTGTGCCCGGGCCAAGCCATGAAATGACGTTGCTGGCATCGCTGTAGATAGCCCGCATTTGAGAAACTTGGTGGCCACGCTCGTTCGGGTTGCTCTGGTCAATGCAGAGAGCATCCACCCAGAGCAGTACGTGCGGCCGTATGCGTCGAAGATGCAACAGAGCCTGGTGTAGATTCGCTGTAATGGATGTCCGATGTCCGTTCAGTGCAATTGATGCCGTAGTCTGTACGTTTCCCCAAGCATATGAGAGAGCGGTGTAAGAAGGGCAGTAGTTGCTTCCTCTTTCAAATTCTTCAATCGTGAGGCTCATGCACTGTGAGTTATCCGCATCTTGAGCTAGTCTGAGTAGTCTAAACGAACGTGGCCCCTTCAAAGTGCTGTAGACATAATAGGTGGTCTTGGACATCGACTCGTCCATGACCGTGGCTTGAACGTGTTTTGTGCTTACAGCATAGTGTACACAAGTCGATATAGCAATCTTGGTGAATTCACTGACGTGCAGGACGATTTCGTTAAAATTCAAGTGGATTTTACGTTTGTTTGTAGCCTGCTAGCGGAGCGGGGTAGCTAGAAACAATGAAGGCGCAGCATGCGAGGCTGTGTAATGCCGGTAGGCATCAGCGGATGCGCAGCCTACCCAATGCCATACAATCAATTTCCAACCACCTTGGACTATCATCCTAAGCCTATGATACACGCAGCAGCGGCTCAGTCTCTCCGTAAACGCGTTCGTCAAGACGGTGACCCGCTACGATCCAGAGCAAGATCGCTTGACCCAACGCAAAGATGCCATTGTCAACAGTCGCCCACCCAACTAGTTGGTACCAAGTTGAGAGGCCTGCCCAAGGAAGTCCACCGTCTGGATATGGAAACTTTATTCGCCCAACCCACGAAAATCCCACCACTGTAAAGATCACCGCTTGTAGCGCCAATCCCAGATCAGATAAAGCGAGTACTTGTGGTCTTAACCGTGTCTCCAGTTTTTGAAAGTAGATAGCCACGATGTTGAAGCTGGTTATGATCCAACTTAGGAACTGTGAATGAACACCGAGGAATATATCCATTTCCATTCTGCGGTCTGGTCCCCTGCGCGAGAAAGCGGCGTCGCTGAAGACAGGGAGGACAGAGATGAACAAGAAGGTTATGTACGTGCCAATCGCGACTTTGTTGCTACAATCGCGATGTTCAGATGGCAAGTACAAGCACACGACGAAGCTATACAGATATATCAGATCCCCGAGCTTTAGGTGAGAAGTCAGATCACGACAACTTACCATGTCAACCACAAGACAACGACCACACTCATCTGCGCCAGGTTAATCCAATCGCCAGCAGTTCTCGGACTGTGGACGAAGAAGTCGGAATTCTCCGTGTAGTTCATGAAGAAGAACGTCAAAGCGAACTGTTCAGTGGCGGAGATGAGGTTGAAGAGCACATAACATATCGATACGCCGGTGCTGTTTTTCCTTGAGATGGTGCGATGCAGCTGGGGGACGAAAGAAATAGCACTAGTAATGAGTAAAAGTCTGTGCAGCATTAGTATTGGAGAAACTTAATTTGTGGTAGTTGACGAACATGCGGACCCAGTTGGGTACATCGAGGGTAGCCATGATCTTCTATGCAAGAATTGTAGAATGTCGGAATTCAAGTTTTGGAGCAGACAACAGTATATTCTCCAGAGTCTGATCTTGCTGTACTGGGGTATTCTGCTGTAGTAGTTGCATAAAATGGTTGCCTGAAATCCGGCGGGTGCTGACGCCAAGGATTTGAAACGGCCCCGGGCGGCAACCTTGGAACCAAGATTGGCGCAGTCAGCAAGAACACGAGGCTGCTGGGGCAGATGTAATCTGCTGCGCCTCTTCAAAATCACTTGCATCCAATCGTACGGTAAGGAATTCTAGACTAAAATAGACGCTGTTTCGCGTTACCTAGGTATCTATCTAGTGTATGGGCCCAGCCTTGCAAATTGCACAGAGGCGTGGGAGTGGTTCAAAGCCGAACTTCCGATTGATCCTTGCCTGAAGTGCAAGTTTGTCTATTTTGTATATGTATACTCAACCACGTTGGACATTGGCACAATGAGTGCTGGCCTTCCATCGTTGTCCTTCGGATCAGTCACGGCGCCATCGATAAAACAGGGGAGCTTCACAACCGTTCCTTCATTCTCAGCCTTGGACCCCCAATTCCACCAGTCCAGCGTCTCACCACAGAAGACGTAACGGAAAACCTCTCCATCTTTGGCATCATCCGGAATTCCGTACCAGTCGACACCTAGACGTTGCGATGTCGTCCACGACTCGCCCGGCCGTAAACTGACGAAATGCTCGCTCTGGCCGACAGTAACAAACACGTCGGGGTCATCCATAATCCTGTATCCGCATCCACTGTCGTCGTCATAGTTCACCCAGTTGCCGTCTCGCATTCGTCCAGTTTGATAGCTATTGTTGTCCTGGAACACATTGGTATGAAATGTTACGGGTCGTGCACTTGCCTCAGCTTCATACGTGACCCTTATCACGGCCTCAACGGTCTCTTCCTGACGAATTGTTGAAGGGCAGTCAAGTGCTAGAGTCAATATTGGAGCATCAGGACCGCGTTCAACGATACTCGCACGTGGAAATGTATCCTTCGCTCTAGCTTGTTCATATCGCCAAGTCATTTCTGCGAAATTGGCTCGGTCAAACCCAATTCGAGATTCTGTAGCTGCTCGGCCGGGCCGAGGCTCATTTTCAGTATGAGTTGAGAAAGTGATGTGAGCTCCGCCAGGTAATAGCAAAGGCTGGTCTTTGTCGTCGAGCTCCTGGCCCATGTGTTCGCGCACCGTACCGTAATCCCAGAGTGGAATATTGTGGCCTGGCCACAGCAGTGTATATGTCTCATTGACATTAAGTAGCTCTTGATATCTGCCAGGCAAGCTGCTCGTGAGTGTGAATGATCCCTCGGGGTCCAACTCCCACAGATTTTCATTCCACCCATTGATTATTATCGGTCCGTGTCGGCTTACATCGAGCCGCTCTGAATGATCAACAGCTATCGATTCGAGTCCGTCGGCCGTATGATGAAGAAGCACAAGCCCTGGCATCTTGAACCCGTGTGTCACAGTACTCCACTCGAACATGAGCGGCACGCCCCCGTGACTACCTTCATACTTGAAGGTGAAGGAGATATGATATGGGACCGTCAAGGACAGGCTCTTGCTTGCGCTCAACTCGAGCCGGAGCTGAGGCAAATTTGAACTATTTCATCATGAGCTTCCATTGGACATATCTGCGAAAGTCTTACTGCGCCGTCTTTCCTGATAGCTTCACGTGAGAAGCCAATTTTTCCTCCATGTTTCAGCTTGCGATAGATAATGTGAGAAAAGCTAAGTAGCTCACAAGGCAGTGCTTATATGTGCGTGTTGATAAAGATGTTGTTAAGCGCCAGAGCGGGCTGCTGACGGGGGTGTAGATGGTCCGTACCTAGCCGCTGCCGGTACCTATACCTGGGCCGTGACTAATTCGCACCTTATTTCCTATTTTAAAACATATGGTCGAACATTAGTTCCGCCCCCAACATTAGGCAGACTTGCCAGTTGCAAGCGAAGAGTAACGCCTCGTAAGGCGTTCATTCGAGGTATTGCCAGGTGATGAGCGCGGTTGATTGAGTCGAGGCAGGCAACGAAGCTCTTCGATTTGATCATCCATGCGACTTTCAATCTTCATGCAGAGAATGTTTCCGTTTTTTCCTTTTCTCTCAAGCAAGATGCGAAGTTGCGCAGGATCGTATCTAGGCTTTTATATCCAACTCCAAAGGTCTATCGCAACACCTCATAGAGGGCGGACCATGGATCCGTGAATATGATCAGCTATCTTACCAACAGCCCCAGCCATTCTCGCTCCGTTTCATGTTTGCTCGAACGCCTCAGGTCTGTGCGGCTTGCACCTTCGCACATATCCCGCGAGGTTTGATTTGGAAGTCTATATTTACCACGGAGGCCAATTTGCTGATCTAAGGAAGGCTTTGGACTTCCTCAGCTCATGAGAAAGTTGCATAATAAGTAAGCTGGACACTATGTTACTGTGAAATCACTACACGTCACAAAATCCACGATCCCCTCTTCCCAGTCATGTTCACACACCTCATTTACTCCCTCTTGGCGGTCGGCTGTACAGAGGCGTTGACGGTGCATTATGCAGATGACGGTTGTAATAAGCACAAAGCTATCATCGAAGAAGAAATGCAACTAGCAGAAGACATGGCCACGGCAGCAAATAAGGATGTTGAAAAAGGCGATTACTTCAAAAACTTCTTTGCCCAAAGTCTTCGAGATTCGCAAACTTTCATAGATGATACCTCACAAGTTTTCGGAAAGATCACTCAGATGATCTCTGGAACCAACGAGGAGTACATCTTTGTTGTTACCTGCAACGACAGAACAAAATTTTGCGAGAACCCGAGTTACTATGCACACATGGGCGACGAGACGAAGACAATGAACTTTTGCAGCCGATTCTTTACTAAGAACGGGGAAATCAAACCTACCAACGACAGAGAAAAAGACTGTGAGTCGTTGACTCTTAGGGAGGCTCACCGATCTAAAGCAACCGTTCTTGTTCACGAACTGACACACACTCGATACGCTATGCTATACGAGGAAAAGCAAGTCCCAATGCAAAACATTGGGTTTACGGCACTGACAAGTATGCCAGAACTCTCGACTACGCGTATGGTTTTGCCGCAAGTTACCAGCTGGCTCGTGGTCTTTTTGATCGTGGTTGCGTCCCGTACAAGAACGATAAGAAACCACTTTGCCGTAATGCTGAAGGCAAGGAAGGTCTTTGCGACGAGAAGTTTTCAGAGAAGAACGCCGATAACTACGCGCTCACTGCTGCTGGCATCTACTTCAGCGATAAGTGCAACAAGGCGATACCGTTACCACCGCTCCCGGGACCACTCTTCACATTCGAACCAGGCTCAAAGCTCCTTCCAGCCGCCCCTGTTACAATCGGTAGAGTATCTGTTGCTTCAGGAAGTCCTATCTCAGAGTTTTCGCGACGTGGTGGCCAAAACGAAGCTCTACACCCCAGGGCAAATTGTCCAATCTACGATGACATCATATTCGACGACCCTAGGCAGGAAATTGTAGGACACGTTCATTTTAGTGATTCTTATGGCACCGGTATGGGTACCGGAACCACCAGCGGCGACGCATGCAGGATAGGCGAAAACAACTTTGGGGATTTGCTTCACAAGTCATGGAATGACACACGCATTCCTTACGAGCGAAAAGTGTGCTCCTGTGACACTACTAAGGGACTGAATCGCCAAATTGACGAATGAAAAGACTCGAAGGAAATTAACATTGGCACTGTCTCCATCGGTAGCAATGACGTCAGCTTTAGCGATGTGGTGTACTATTGCATAATTACCCCTAATACCGCAAAGTTTAGCTCTACGATGCGAGCAAAATATGTCAAGGCTAAGAAAAAGGCTCGAGACATAATAGGAGATCAGGGATCAGATGGGATGAAGTCTAAACTAAAAGCTGCCTATCGAAGAATTTTGGAGAAGTCTGGCAGATCCGTGAGTAGACATACCATAGCCACATATTTAATTACATACTT
>Ga0265780_10001960_pt1 | contig 28507 bp, 25 predicted proteins | sample P1T30metagenome_FD_192432 | JGI IMG/M metagenome (GOLD analysis project Ga0265780, IMG submission 192432) | Plant litter microbial communities from East Loma Ridge, Irvine, California - P1 T30 | ecosystem: Environmental > Terrestrial > Plant litter > Unclassified | place: USA: California...
CAGCTCAGCGCTGCATCAGTTCCGCCAGCGGCCGCCGCACCGAGCGCGCCGCGGGCCGCGGTCCATAGCCGAGGCGGCCCATGTACACCGGATGCCCGGCGCCCTGGAACACCAGCGCCTCGGTCTGGCGCTGCAGATCGCGCGCGGCACTTTCCAGGCGCGCGTCCCCGGTGAACCGGGTGTTCTCGCGCGCGTACTTGGAAAAGATCAGCGGCGTCATTTCCGGCTGCATGTACAGGCCGAGCGTGGTCATGGTCAGCCAGAAGCGCTGCAGTGCGCGGCCAGCCGCCACGTAGTCGTCAATCGAGGCCGGCTTGCCGGCGGCGCGCAGTACGAAGTGGCCGGCGCAGGCCATGCCGGGGGCGAGATCCATCTGCAGGCGCGGCGCCCAGGTGCCCATCAGGGTGTTTACCGACTTCATGCGGCGCCAGCTGACCATCGCCCATTTCATCAGGTGCAGGGTCATGGCGTCCACGCCGAGGGCGTTGGCCGGCACCTTGTCCGGACTTTCGACGCGGTTTTCCCAGTCGATGATGCTGCGGTGGGTGTCGAATGCTTCCGGCATCGTCAGGCGCAGCCGGGCATTGTTGTACATGAGCTTTGCCGCCTTCCACTTCTGGTCGCGGCTTTCCAGCCAGCCCAGGGTGTAGTGGGGCGCCACCACCGCTTCCAGCTGGCGCTTGTGCTCGGCCGTCAGCGGCGTGGTCTTCATCGGGCGGCGCTGCACCGTGCGCTCCCTGATCGCGCCGATCAATGGGCTGGGCGCGACGGCCGCGTCGGCCACGAAGCGTACGTCGAATACCGGATGGGTCTCGCGCCCGGCCGGGCGGCGCGCGATGTCGGCGCGCAGGCCGTGGCCGCTGGCGGCAATCGCGATCGTTTCGAGCAGGGTGCCGAAGGCGATCTGGCTCGGGTGGCCGTCGAGGTCGTAGACGCAGTGGTCGCGCGTGTCGTAGGCGTGCACCACCAGGTGCTCGGGCGCGGCGATCTCGAAGCGCCAGGTCTGCATGTTGTCGCCGCTGGGCGCCCAGCGCGCCAGGTCGAGGATCTGTTCGATGGTCGTGCTCATGGTTTCACTCCAGCCGCGGCCAAATCCTTGGCCAGCTGCTTCTTGCCCACCGCAATCATCAAGCGGTGCAGCGGATTCTTGTTGCCGCCCGGGCGCCAGGTGCGCACCAGCTTGTTGCGGTAGGCATCGAACTGCACGCCCCAGGGCGCGGCCAATACCTTGCCGCGGCCCAGCAAAATCTTCAGGGCTTCGGTGCCCATCACGCCGGCGCACAGCTGGCAGGCCATGATGGTCGAGGGGCCGCGCCGCTCGACGAAGTTCACCGCTTCCGGCACCACCAGGTAGGGGCGGTGCAGCCCGGCCGGGGCCAGGCCGACCACGAAATGCACCGCCTTGTCGGTTTCCGGCAAATCTCCCCACTGGAAGTATTCCTCGAAGGTCATCTGGCCCGGCAGGAAGTTCAGCAGGGCCGCGCCCATGCCCAGCGGCGCCACCGTGCTGGCCGGAATGCCCAGGCGGGCGCACAGGGCAAAGGTCTGCTGGCGGATTTCGAAGGCGAAGAAATCGAGGGCGTCGACGTACATGTCGACGCCTTCCATGAAGGCTTCCAGGTTGCCGGCATTGATGCCTTCGCCGAAGACCGTGACTTCGCAGTCCGGATTAACGTCGAGCAGCATGCGGCGGATCACGTCGGCCTTCGGCTGGCCCAGGGTCGAGACCATGGCGCCGACCTGGCGGTTAAAGTTCGGCACGTCGAAGCTGTCGAAGTCGGCAATGTGGAATTTGGTAACGCCCAGCCGCGCCAGCGTCATGGCATGCACGCCGCCCACGCCGCCGCCGCCGGCAATCGCGACCCGCTTCTGCCGCAATCTTGCCTGCTCCTCTTTCGTCACCCAGCCAATGTTTCGGGAAAAAGCCTGCTCGTAGGGGAAAGGAGTCGTCATGTGCTGGGAAAGGAGAACTGCGGGATTGCGGCGGAAATGGGCGCGCCATGGCGCCCGGGTGATGGAATTACGCGACCTGCTGTTCGTCGATGCGGCGCAGGCGGTTGATAATGCCCTGCTCTTCGCGCGGCGAAAAGAAATACGGGTAGAAGGAGCGTTCGTTGGTGGTGGTGGACCAGGTACCACCGAGCGTCTTGATCTGCTCTGATACGTAATCGAGGCTGATACGCAGCAGATAGGCCGGCGCATTCACGCGCGGATTGGTCTTGACGTCGCCGACGCGTTTGAAACCGAGCATGTGCTCATAAAAGCGGCGGTGGCGCGGATTGACTTCGATAACGATATCGGTGCAATCGTGGATATCGCGGGCGTAGATCACCGCGAGGTGAAACAGGTTGGCCAGCGAGGTTTTCGAGCGCACGGTGGGGTCGAATGCCAGCTTGGTGAATTCGCACAGTTTCGCGCCAGCGGCGCGGAAGCCGTCGAGGTCTTCCTTGAAAATCTGGTCCGCCATCAGGCCGATCGGCGAATCGATCCCCAGCGTCAGCGTCCCCACCACGTCGCCCTTGTCGGTGGCGGTGAGGGTGATGCGGTTGGGGTCGTCCGAGAACTGGTGCGTGCCCGCGTAGCCACGCCAGGCGTACATCTTGTTGACCAGCATGCTGGCCGAATTGCGTCCTTTCGCCGTATCGGTAAGCCGGATTCCATATGAATCTTGGTTCACGATAACATCCTCTAATTCCGAGCTAGCTATATTATCGCGATCCTCAAAAACATGAGCGTTCGATAGAATTTCGACGGAAACATCTCCATTGTCTTTCACATCATCGTTATTCGTCATCGCAGGACACCTCGTTTGACGGTGTTGCCGGCATCCGGCAGCACCCCGATTACGACGTACGCGCCAGGATTTTCGCTAGTCGAAAGCCCCGGCGCGACGCACCCCTATCCATTCATTTATCGTATTGCTGGTATGGCTTTTTTAGTATGTTCAGATAGTAGAACGTTATAGCGTTTTCAGCAACGCGCGCGCGTCCTCGAGCTGCGCGAAGGGGCGGTTCAGGGCCAGCAGGGTTTCCAGTTCCTTGCGCGCGGCTTTCTTGTCGCCGGATTTATGCAGGCCGACCGCCAGGTGATAGCGTAGTTCCGGCGCCCCCGGCGCACCCGCCACCGCCTTTTGCAGCAGCGGCAGGCCGCGTTCGACATTGCCTTGCTCCACCAGCATCCAGCCCAGCGTATCCATCACGGCGGCATTGTTCGACGCCACCTTGTAGGCCTGCTCGGCCGTGGCCAGCGCGCGCGGGTCCTTGTCCTGCTGGTAGGCCCAGGCCAGGTTGTTCAGGGCCGCGCCGTTGTTCGGATCGCGCTTGACCAGGCCCTCGAGGATGGCGATGGCCGGCTTGAACTGCTTCTCGGCCATGTGCGACTCGGCCAGGTACATCTGCACCGTGGCGTCGTTCGGATTCTGCTTGGCCCAGTTGGCGATGCGCTGTTGCGCTTCCTTGGTCTTGCCGGCCCGGCGCAGGGCTTCGGCGCTGCGCATCAGCACCGTGCCCGACTTGGTGATCGCCAATGCCTTGTCATAGGCAGCCACGGCCAGTTCCGGCTTCTTCAGCGTCTGCTGCAGGTCGCCTTCGAGCAGGAAGCCGATCGGCGAGCCCGGGGTCTTCTGCTGCATGTCGCGCGTCAGCGCCAGCGCTTCGTCCTGGCGGCCGCGGCGCATGGCCAGTTCCACCTGGGCCACGCGCGCCTGCAGCAGATCGGGCTGCAGCGCGACGGCTTTCTTCAGCGCGTCGGCGGCGGCGGCGTCGTTCTTCAGGCGCGACTGGGCGGAGGCCAGGCGCATCTGCGCCAGGGCCGACTTCGGCATCATGCCGGCCAGCTTGCTGTAGCTGTCGAGCGCGCCCTGGCCGTCGTCGTTGGCCAATTGGGCCTGGCCGAGCAGGTCGAGCATGTCGGCGCTGGTCGGGTTCGAGGCCTGGAACTTGCGCGCCAGGGTCAGGGCCTTTTTCTCTTGCTTGGTGCCGAGGTAGTGGGCGCCCAGCTTCAGCACGGCGGGAATCGCGTCCGGGTTCTCGGCCTGCGCCTTTTCCAGCCAGGTGGTGGCTTCGTCCGGCTTTTGCTGCAGCATGGCCAGGTCGGCCAGCGCGGCCATCGCACCGAAGTTCTTCTTGTCCTTCTCGAGGATGGTTTCGAAGCGCTTGCGGGCGGCGTCGGGCTTGTTCTCGCGCAGGTCGAGCTGGGCCAGGCTGGCGGCGGCCGGGAAGAAGGTCGGCTGCAGCTGCAGCGCCTTTTCGAAAGCGGCGCGCGCGGCCGCCACGTCGCCCTTGGCGAAGTACACGGATGCCTTGATGTTCTGGGTCTGCGGATTTTCAGGCTGGGCCTGCTCCAGCTTCTCGGCCGCGGCCAGGGCCTTGTCGTAGTGCTTCAGGTTGAGTTCGGCCTGGACCAGGGCGGTCAGGGCGCGCGGCGATTTCGGATCGAGTTCGGCGGCGCGTTCGAGTTCGTTGATGGCCTGGGCGCTGTTGCCCTGGTTCATGCGCGACAGGCCGAGCGAGGTGTGGACCACGGCGGCGTCGGGCGCCAGCTTGGCGGCTTTTTCGAACAGGGCGGTGGCCTTGCCGAACTCGCGCGCTTGCATGTAGGACTCGCCGGCCAGGGCCAGCAGCTGCGGGTCATTGGTGCTGTCGAGGGCCGGGGCCAGTGCGGCAACGGCGTCGCCCGGCTGCGATCCCTTGAGCAGGGCCTGGGCCAGGAGTTTACGCGCGTACAAGTTGTTCGGATCGGTTGCCAGGTACTTGCGCAGGTGGCTCTCGGCCGCGCCATTCGCGCCCAGGTTGAGTTCCACGGCGCCGGCCAACAGGATGCTCGGCATGTGTTCCGGTGCGCTCTTCAGGATCTTTTGCAGCGATTCGCGCGCGGCCGGGTACTTGCCTTCGGTGTAGTCGACCAGGGCCTGGGCATGGACCACGGCCAGGCTGTTCGGCGCGGCCTTGCGGCCGGCGTCGATTTCGGCGCGCGCTTCGGCGTACTTGCCCTGCTCGATGCGGATATACGCTTTTTCGACGTTTGCATTGCGGTCGGCCGGACGCAGGGCCAGCACCTTGTCGAAGGCCTTGATGGCGTCGTCGCCCTTGCCGGTGGCGCGCAGCATGCCGCCGCGGAACATCCAGACGTCGGCGTTGTTCGCATCCTTGGTGATCGCTTCGCTTGCATAGCGCTCGGCCGCTTCGCCGTCGCGGTTGACCAGGGCATGACGCGCCATGCCGGTCAGGGCCGCGCCGTTGTTCGCCTGCAGGGCCAGCGCCGCTTCATACGATTTCTTCGCTTCGTCCTGCTGGTTCTGGGCCAGCAGGGCGTCGCCGCGCAGGGCCAGCAGTGGGGCCGACTTGGCCACCAGTTCCGGTTTCAGCTCTTCCAGCGTTTCCTTGAACTTGCCCTGGGACTGCAGGGCGCGCGCCAGCTGCGGCAGCACGCGCTCGGACGGGGCGCCCAGGCTGGCCGCCTTGCGCAACTCCTTCTCGGCCGAGACCGGATCGACCGTCTCGTTATACAGGGTGCCCAGTTGCAGGCGCGCTTCGGCATCTTCGGGGCTCTTCGCCACCGCATTCTTCAACTGGATCAGGGCGGCCTTGGTATCGCCTTTCTGCTGGTACTGCTTGGCCTCGGCCAGCAGCGTGGCAGTGGATTCGTCACGGCTGCAGCCACCGAGTGCGCCGAGCAGGAGGGCGCTCGTCAGGGCGGCGGTGGTCAGGGTGATCTTGGAGACTTTACGGGACATGGGTTCCTCAGGGGTTATGCAGGTGCCGTCCGAAAGGCGGGCGACGAGTTTCCTCACTAACAATAATACCTCAAGGAATGGGGTGTATCTCACACAAATCCCTGCACAATTTTATTGCTGTTGCATGCACGCGATTTCTCCTGAGAACGTTATTTCTCAGGGGAATTCTTATTCGCAGGTGGGGAGGCCTGCGGGAGGTAAAAACCTAGCCGGCGTCTCCCTTGCGCAAGCGGCCGAGCAGGGCCTCGACGTTCTCGCCCACCGGCAAGCCATGGCGGCGCAGCAGCTGGATGTGCAGGACCATGTTTTCCAGCACCAGCTTGGCCGACACCGCGAGCAGGGTCATCAGGCGGTCTTCGGTGCTGAAGTTTTCCATCGCGGCGGCCATTTCGCACAGGTGGGTGGCCACCAGTTCGCGCAGGTCTTCCTCGGCGAAGGGCAGGTCGGCGAAATCGATCGGGTCTTCCTGCTCGACTTCGCGCATCAGTGCGGCGAGGTGTTCGGGTTTGATCGGCATGCCTGACTCCGTCCGTAGAGATGAACCATTGTAGAGGAGGCGGGACCTGATAACACGGACGTACTCACTTTCGGCGATGAAAGCACGGAAAGGCCGGCCTGAGCGCAGCAGCTGTGCGCGACGCCAGGACGGCAGCGCGGGAAAGACATCCCGGAGAATGAACGGCTGCCAAGTCATCGCGGCCGCCGCTCCGGTACTCCGGATGATGTCAGTCGGCGGCGGGGAGGTGAAGCGTTACCGTGGCCTTCAGCTGCTCCGCGAACGTATACAAATCGTCGATTTCCTCCAGCGGGAAGCGCTCTTCGGTCTTGTCCGCGCTGAAGATCCCGACTGCCAGTCGCTGGGTGTTATTGAAACGCAGCCGGCAAACGGGTTTGCGGTTGTTATCGTCAAGCAGGATGGCGCAGTAGCTCTGGTTATCGCGCATGACGATGCGGCGCGGACTGACCACGTCACGCAATATCGAACGGACGATGTGCAGGCCTTCGATTTCTTCGGCCGTCGTGATGACACCCGTTTCTTCATCCGTGCGCGGGATGATCGGCGACGGTTCCACGGCTGCCGGGATTTCGGCAACCAGCGCACCCTTCAAGCGGGAATTGATCCGCTCGTTCAGCAGTTGTTCAAATGCCCGTTTCGTGATTTGCGTGAACTGGTCCTTCAGCGTCGGCGTAAAGCGGCGGCCGACGAGCAGGTCCGAAGACAGTGCACGGACGAATTCTTCGGGTGGTTCGGCTACCCATTCGTCGAGCCGTTCCTGGATGACGCGGGTGTACTTCAAATCGCTGGCTGTGTTCAGGATCGTATCGACGTCAAAAGCCGACTTGGCGAATTTTTTCAGCTCCTCGACATCGCGCTCCTTGAAATCGAGGATGTTGAATTCGAAGAACGCCGTCTCGTCCATCTTGTTCGGCTGTTCCAGATCGGTGAAGAACTTGTAGACCAGGCCGTTGGTCAGGACACCGAAACGGGCCGCAGTCACATGGAAATAACGGAACAGCTGGCCGGCGTGGTTGATGTTCAGGTCGGCACCGCACTTCTTGCATTCAAATAGCATGATCGGCTGGCCACCCAAGAGGATGGCATAGTCGACTTTTTCACCTTTCTTGGTGCCGATATCGGAAACCAGTTCCGGTGTCACTTCGGTCGGGTCGAACACGTTATAGCCGAGCAGCTGAATGAATGGCATGACCATCGCGTTCTTGGTCGCTTCTTCAGTTTGTATCAGGGTTCTTGTAGCAGCGATGCGTGCAGCCAGCCCTTTTAGTCCATCGATCAGGTCCATCTTATTGCTCCCTTCATGCTTGTGGCATAAGAAACGATTCAGAGGTCAAATTACCCGTTGGAACGTTCCAATGGTGCATAGAATTGAGTGTTTTTTCAACAAAAAAGTGCGCATGATATGCAAAGCAGCCTCTCTGCATGAAAGGCATGGTGGAAACCATGAGGCATCGGTTTGATCCGTATGCGAAGCTCCGCGAATTAGTAGTAGAGCCATGTTGGGACATCTCTTAGAATGGCCTGATGATGCCAAACGGAAACTCGCTGGAAGTGGGAGTCATCGGCGCCGGAACCGCGGGGCTGGCCACGGCCATTGCCCTGGCGCGTGCCGGCCATGCGGTGACGGTGTTCGAGAAGCACCGGGACCTGGCGCCGCTGGGCGCGGGCATCCTGATCCAGCCGCAGGGGATTGCTGCCCTCGACGCGCTCGGCGTCGGCGCCGCCTTCCATGCGGCCAGCGTGCCGGTGACGCGCCTGATCGGTACCTGCCAGCGTAACTGGCGCATCGTCGATATCGACTACGGCCAGGGCGAGGCGCGTGGCGTCAGCCGGACGGCGCTGGCGCAATTGCTGCTCGATGCCGCGCTGGTGCTGGGCGTGCAGGTGCGCTATGCCAGTCCGGTCGAACGGGTTGTCGTGCACGGCGCGCAGGCAACGGTCCTGACGTCGGGCGACGACAGGCGTTTCGACCTGGTGGTGATCGCCGACGGCGCAGCCTCCACATTGCCGGCCCAGGTCGGGCTGGCGGTGGCGTCCACGGTCTACGAATGGGGGGCATTGTGGGCCATGTTCGACGTGGACGATTGGGCCGGCCAGGCCCTGCTCGAGCAGCGCTACGGCGGAACGCGCAAGATGTACGGGCTGATGCCGACCGCGCGCATTGGCAATCGATTGCGCCTGTCGCTGTTCTGGAGTCTGCCCTGCGCCGGCTATGCCGCCTGGCAGGCGCGGCCCATCGAGGACTGGAAGGCCGAATTGCTGGACCTGTGGCCGGAGTCCTTGCCGGTGGTCGAGCAGATCGTCGGCCACGAGCAGTTTGCGCTGGCCACCTACCGCCACGCGCGTGCCAAGCGTTTAGCCAGCGGACCGGTGTGCGTGGTCGGCGACGCTGCGCACGCGATGAGCCCGCAGCTGGGGTTGGGCAGTACGCTGGCGGTGCAGGATGCGCTGGCGCTGGCCACTGCCGTGGCGGAAGAGGGCGCGATCGCCGGCGCGGCGCTGTATTCGACCGAGCGCCTGTGCGCGGTGCGTAACTACCAGCTGTTCAGCAAGGCGCTCACGCCCTGCTTCCAGGCGGATGGCGGCGGGCTGTGGCGCGACCTGCTGTTCGGACTGGGGCTGAAGCTGCCAGGCATTCCGCAGCTGATGGTGCGCAGTATCGCTGCGCCGCCGAAGGCGAAAAAAATCCCCGCGCCGGCCATGGGGGCTGTGCGCGGGGAGTGACAGGGGAAGATGCGCCGTTATGCGCATGGTGAGACCGCGTGGGCTCGAGAGCCTGGCGCGGCCCGGCCCACCCTACGTGTACGCCATGGCGATAACGTGGCCATAACGCTTTTCCATACCTCCAGCCTCAGGCTTACATATTGCGGCGATATTGCCCGCCCACCTCGAACAGCGCGGTGGTGATCTGGCCCAGCGAGCAGACGCGCACGGCGTCCATCAGCTTCTCGAACACGTTCTGGTTATCGATCGCAGCCTGCTGCAGGGCGGCCAGGGCGGCCGGCGCCGCGTTCGCATTGCGAGTGTGGAATGACTCCAGGCGCGTCAGCTGCGACTGCTTCTCGTCGTCCGTCGAACGCGCCAGCTCGATCGTGGCCGGGGCTTCCGCGCCCTTCGGATTGCGGAAGGTGTTGACGCCGATGATGGGCAGCGAGCCGTCGTGCTTCTTGTGCTCGTACAGCATCGACTCTTCCTGGATCTTGCCGCGCTGGTAGCCGGTTTCCATCGCGCCCAGCACGCCGCCGCGCTCGGCGATGCGCTCGAATTCCTGCAGCACGGCTTCTTCGACGAGATCCGTCAGTTCGTCCATGATGAAGGAACCCTGGTTCGGGTTCTCGTTCTTGGCCAGGCCCCATTCGCGGTTGATGATCAGCTGGATCGCCAATGCGCGGCGTACCGATTCGTCGGTTGGCGTGGTGATCGCTTCGTCGTAGGCGTTGGTGTGCAGCGAGTTGCAGTTGTCGTAGATTGCGATCAGCGCCTGCAGCGTGGTGCGGATGTCGTTGAAGTCGATCTCCTGCGCGTGCAGCGAGCGGCCCGAGGTCTGGATGTGGTACTTCAGCTTTTGCGAGCGGTCGTTGGCGCCGTACTTGTCGCGCATCGACACCGCCCAGATGCGGCGCGCCACGCGGCCCAGCACCGTGTATTCCGGGTCCATGCCGTTCGAGAAGAAGAACGACAGGTTAGGTGCGAAGTCGTCGATGTGCATGCCGCGCGCCAGGTAGGCTTCGACGAAGGTGAAGCCGTTCGACAGCGTGAACGCCAGCTGCGAGATCGGATTCGCGCCGGCTTCGGCGATGTGGTAGCCCGAGATCGACACCGAATAGAAGTTGCGCACCTGGTGATGGACAAAATATTCCTGGATGTCGCCCATCACCTTCAGCGAGAACTCGGTGGAGAAGATGCAGGTGTTCTGGCCCTGGTCTTCCTTCAGGATGTCGGCCTGCACGGTGCCGCGCACGTTGGCCAGCACCCATTCCTTGATCTTCGCGGCTTCGTCGGCGGTCGGCTGGCGGCCGTTATCTTGAACGAACTTCTCGATCTGCTGGTCGATGGCGGTGTTCATGAACATCGCCAGGATGGTCGGGGCGGGGCCGTTGATGGTCATCGAGACCGAGGTGCTCGGGCTGCACAGGTCGAAGCCGTCGTACAGCACCTTCATGTCGTCCAGGGTCGCGATCGAGACCCCTGAGTTGCCGACCTTGCCGTAGATGTCGGGGCGCAGCGCCGGGTCGGCGCCGTACAGGGTGACCGAGTCGAAGGCGGTCGACAGGCGCTTCGCGTCCATGCCGGTCGAGACCAGCTTGAACCGTTTGTTTGTGCGGAAGGCGTCGCCTTCGCCGGCGAACATGCGGGTCGGGTCTTCGCCCTCGCGCTTGAAGGCGAACACGCCGGCCGTGAACGGGAAGGAGCCTGGCACGTTTTCCAGCATCAGAAAGCGCAGGACTTCGCCGTGGTCTTCGAACTTCGGCAGCGCGACCTTGCGGATGGTCGTGCCGGACAGGGTTTTTTGCACCAATTTGGTACGGATTTCCTTGTCGCGGATTTTCACTACATAGTCGTCGCCGGCGTAGGCGGCCTGCATGTCGGGCCACATGGCGAGCAGCTTCTTCGCATTCGCGTCCATCGCGTTGTCGCGTTCCGTGATCAGGTCGTCCAGGACCACTTCACGGTTGGCTGCGGCCAGCATGCGCTTGGTCTCGCTCAGTTGCTGGCGCTCGCGCGCAAGCTTCACCTGCTTGCTGGTGTTGCGATGGTAGCCGCGCACGGTGTCCGAGATTTCGGCCAGGTAGCGCGCGCGGGCTGGCGGCACGATCACGTGCTTGCCGCTCGAATGCTTTTGCTCGGGTGCGGCCAGTTTCGAGGCTTCCAGCTTCAGGCCCAGTTCGGCCAGTTTCGGCAGCAGGCCGTGGTACAGGGCGGTCACGCCGTCGTCGTTGAAGCGCGAGGCCTGGGTGCCGAACACCGGCATCTGGTCGGGGCTTTGCATCCACAGTTCGCGGTTGCGCTGGTACTGCTTGGCCACGTCGCGCAGCGCGTCCTGGGCGCCCTTGCGGTCGAACTTGTTGATGGCGATGAAGTCGGCGAAATCGAGCATGTCGATCTTTTCCAGCTGCGACGCGGCGCCGAATTCCGGGGTCATCACATACATCGAAGCGTCGACATGCGGCACGATGGCGGCGTCGCCCTGTCCGATGCCGGACGTTTCGACGATGACCAAATCGAAGCCGGCGACTTTGCATGCCGCGATCACGTCCGGCAGGGCGTGCGAAATCTCGGAACCCGCTTCGCGCGTGGCCAGCGAGCGCATGAAGACGCGCGCCTGGCCATTCCACGGATTGATGGCGTTCATGCGGATGCGGTCGCCGAGCAGGGCGCCGCCCGACTTGCGGCGCGACGGGTCGATCGAGATCACCGCAATGTTCAGGCGGTCGTTCTGGTCGAGACGAATGCGGCGGATCAGTTCATCGGTCAGCGAGGATTTGCCGGCGCCGCCGGTGCCGGTGATGCCCAGCGCCGGGACACGCATCGTATCGGCCGCATCGACGATCGCCTTGCGCAGTTCCGGGTCGGCCTTGCCGTTTTCGAGGGCGGTGATCAGCTGGGCCAGCGGGCGGTGGCGTTGCTCGATGCTGCCCGCTTGCAGTGCGTCCAGGCTGGTTGGCGCATATGGGGAAAGGTCGATGTCGCAGGCTTCGATCATCGAGCGGATCATGCCCACCAGGCCCATGCGCTGGCCGTCTTCCGGGCTGAAGATGCGCGTCACGCCGTAAGCATGCAGTTCGGCGATCTCGGACGGGACGATCACGCCGCCGCCGCCGCCGAACACCTTGATGTGGGCGCCGCCGCGCTGCTTCAGCAGGTCGATCATGTACTTGAAGTATTCGACGTGGCCGCCCTGGTAGCTGGAGATGGCGATGCCTTGCACGTCTTCGGCCAGGGCCGCGGTGACGACGTCGTCGACCGAGCGGTTGTGGCCGAGGTGGATGACTTCGACGCCGTTCGACTGCAGGATGCGGCGCATGATGTTGATCGAGGCGTCGTGGCCGTCGAACAGGGAGGCGGCAGTGACGAAGCGCACCTTGTTGGCCAGTTTGGGCTGTTCAGGCAGGTCGAGCTTGGCGGCAGGGGTGATGTCGTTCATGGTGTTCCTTCTGGAAGCGGAAGCGGACAGGGTCGATTTGTACGGTATATGACGTTAACGTTAACGTCAAGTTCGAGGTGGGGCGATGTGATACGTTTGGCAACGCTGCCGTCATTCCATAAACAACTATTTTGTGCTTGTTTGCAACACTAGTTGCTCTACTTTATCGACAGGAAGGGTATGCAGGAAGGCAGGGCGCTATACTCTGCGGTCCGCCGCGGTGGCGGAGACTAATACCACGCCTGTCTCCAGCAATGCTCAAGAAAATCGATTCCTCCCAGCTGCGCCTCGGTATGGCCATCCACGACCTGGATTGCGGCTGGATGGAGCACCCCTTTGTCCGCGCCCGCTTCGTGCTGACTAGCGAAGACGAGATCCGCAAGATCCTCAAGGCCGGCATCCGCGCCGTGGTGATCGATTGCGCCAAAGGGCTGGACGTGGCGGACGCCCCGACCCTGGCCGAAGTCCAGGCTGCAACCGAGCGCGACGTGGTGGACATCGCGTCCGCACCCGTCAAGCCGTCGCGCGCCAGCCTGGCCGACGAGATGCAGCGCGCGGTGAACATCCGGCGCCAGGCGGTGGGCCTGGTGCGCACCGTGATGCAGGACGCGCGCCTGGGCAAGGCGGTGGAGCTCGACAACGTGAGCCCGGTGGTACAGAACATCACCGAATCGATCCTGCGCAATTCCGGCGCGCTGCTCGGTCTCCTGCGCATCAAGACCAAGGACGACTACACCTTCCTGCATTCGGTGAGCGTGTGCACGCTGCTGGTGGCGTTCTGCCGTTCGCGCGGCATGGACGAGGACACGATCTACCAGGCCGGCATCGGCGGCCTGCTGCACGACACCGGCAAGGCGCTGGTGCCGGACGCCATCCTGAACAAGCCGGGTCGTCTCACCGACGAAGAATTCGCGGTCATCAAGAAACACCCGCGCGACGGCTACGACATCCTGTGCCGGAACCCGGAAATCGGCACTATCCCGCTCGACATCACGCTGCACCACCACGAGCGGCGCGACGGCAGCGGCTATCCGGACCTGCAAAAGGAAGGCGAGATCAGCGAGCTGGCGCAGATGGCGGCGATCGTCGACGTCTACGATGCGATCACTTCGGACCGCAGCTACCACAAGGGCATGCCGGCGGCGGACGCGCTGCGCAAGATCTACGAGTGGAGCAAGTTCCACTTCAATCCCGCATTGACCCAGGAATTCATGCGCTGCGTGGGCATCTACCCGGTCGGCACCATGGTCATGCTGGAATCGGGACGGCTGGGCGTGGTGGTCGAGCCGCACGAAAGCAACCTGCTGACCCCGAAGGTGAACGTGTTCTTCAACACGAAGAGCCAGACCTATATCCGGCCCGAGCTGCTGGATTTGTCGCGTCCGTTCGGCTTCGGCGGCGGCGACAAGATCGTGCGCCACGAGTCGCCCGACAAGTGGCAGGTGGACCCCAACCGGTTTTTACTGGTCGCTTAAAAGAATTCGGCGGTATCGTTCGAGGCGACGGTCTGCAGCAGGCCTTGCTCGACCAGTTCGTTGTAGTGGCAGGCCTGGTTGCGGCCGTGGGTCTTGGCGAAGTACAGGGCCTGGTCGGCATGGCCGAGCGTGACCACCGGCGAATCGAAAGGGCTGATGCTGACGAAACCGACGCTCACCGTGACCCGCCCCACCTGCGGGAAGTCGTAGCTTTCCACGTTGGTGCGGAAGCGGTCGATGATGCGCCGCGCATTCTCCAGCGTAGTGGCGCGCAGCAGCACCACGAATTCCTCGCCGCCGAAGCGGAATACCCGGTCCTGGGTACGGAACGAGGCCTGCAGCTGGTTCGCGATCAGGATCAGCACTTCGTCGCCGTACAGGTGGCCGAAGGTGTCGTTGACGAGCTTGAAGTGGTCGACGTCGACCACCGCCAGCCACTGCTTTTCTTCTTCGTGATGCTGGCGCCGCTCGAGCTGCCCCGGCTGCGGCGGCTCCGGCTCGCACGGGCATTGCAGCATGCGCGCCAGCTGGTCCTCGAAGGTCTTGCGGTTCAGGAGGCCGGTGAGCGAGTCGCGTTCGCTGTAGTCGAGCAGGTTCTGGAAATTCCGGTAGACGCCGACGATGCCGGCCACCGTGTGGATGGTCTGGGCCGGGAAGGGCGCCTCGCGCACGATCTCGAGGCAGGTGTCGGCCTTGTCGCCGAACCAGATCGGCAGCCACAGGGTGCGGGTGCCGTCGGGCGCCACGGCTTCGGCGCTGGTCTCGCGGGCAGCCAGGCAGGCCGCGAGTTCGGGATAGCTGGCAAGCGGTGCTCCCGGCACGGCGCTGTCGAGCGCGTCGTGGACCCGGGCGCCGGCGCCGGCTTCGATGCTGGCGCGAACCCGCACATGGAGCTGGCCGGCGACGTTATAGAGAGATAACACCCGCGTTTGCACGGCGGCGGCCAGTTCCTGCACTGCCGCGATCACCGAGATATCGAGCATCGTGTGGTCGCGGTGGCCAGTCATGTCCACCATGTGTTTCAGAAGGGAATCCATGTCATTCTCAGAAATGTAATCTACCCACTCGCCGTAACACGGCGCCCTGCCACTTCTCTGTAGAAGGTGAAATTTCCAAAGAGCAAGTGGAACAGCATAAACGTTTTTTGCATTTACGGCAATAATTTCACCTATTCTTTTGGCGAAATGGCTCTACACCATTTTTCGTTTGCGACAGCTCAAACATTTCCGCAAGTAAATGATTCCTATGGGCAAATTTGAGTGGGCTCAAGTTGCCGTGCGGCACTAAAACATATGATGAACTCACTGAAACGGAAACGACAAAGCAGCGTCAGCCGAGTCAGGAGAAGTACTCCGTTTCAGGGTTGTTCTTATAAACCACCATATGGAGTTTGTCATGAAAACGATCTTTACCGCTATCCAAGCTTTCGTTGCAGATGAAGACGGTGTGACTGCCATCGAGTATGGCCTGATCGCCGCCCTGATCGGCGTCGCGATGGCCGGTGCGGCTACGCTGCTGGGTGAGCAGATCGAAACGACCTTTACCACCGTGAAAGACAAGCTGGTCGCTGCACTGGCTCCGTAATTCACTAGGTCTTGCCCTCCGGACTTCGGTCCGGAGGGCTTTTTTTTTGAGGAGCGCAATCATGCCTGTACAAACCTGGCTTGACCTGATGCTGCTTGTCCTTGCCGTCGGCGCCGCGGTAACCGACCTGGCAATCCGCAAGATCCCGAATCTTCTGTTGCTCGCTGCCTGGTGCGGCGTCTTCGGCCTGCACCTTTCCGGCGCCACGCCTGCCGGTTCCGCTGTCGGCGCGCTTGGCGGCGCTGCAGTTGGCTTCGCCCTGTTCATCCCTCTTTATATGTTGCGCGGCATGGCTGCCGGCGACGTCAAGCTGATGGCTACCGTCGGCCTGTTCTTCGGTCCGGGCCAGACCCTGCATGCCTGCATCCTGGCCTGGTGCGCAGGCGGGATCATGGCGCTCCTGATCATTCTTGCCACCGGACGCTGGCAGCTGGCCTGGAACGCGCTGCGCAAGCTGGTGCTGGCACTGCTGCCCTTGCCGCTGCTGGCCTGGCTGCGCGTCGATCCTGGTCCCGGACCTGGCGCCGGTCCGGACGGCGCGCCTGCACAGAGCGCCGGGTCCATGCCCTATGGATTGGCGATCGCGCTGAGCGCGCTCTGGCTGCTGGGGCAGCGTTACCACGGCTGAGCGCCATAGCTTGCTACATCTCAAGGGCGGCATGGACCGCCTCGCTAGAATTAATGACGTCAGGAAATATTTTGTTGCTGTGCGAGGAGAATGTGATGATCGAAACCTTGTCGTGGAGCCCAGGGGCCGCCGAGCGCATGGCGCCGGCCGCGCCGCCGGGCGAGCTGGAGGTGGCGGCAATCCTGCCGCGCCAGGCCAAGTCGGTCAGCGACACCGGGCTCGATGCACGCCTCGTGGCGGCGCTGGCGCTGAAAACCCTGCATGCGACCGGACGCGCACCGCTGCCGCTGCTCGCCGGCAGGCTGCGCTTGTCGGTCAGCGTGCTGCGCGAAGTGCTGGCCGGGCTGATGGCCGAACAGCAAGCCGAAGTGGCCTGGTGTGGCGAATCGGACATCGATGTCCAGTACCAGCTGACCCCGATCGGCCAGCGCGCCGCGCTCGAGGCCCTGGCCGCATGCCGCTATGTCGGCCCGGCGCCGGTGACGCTGGCCGCCTGGCGTGCGCTGGTCGAGCGCCAGTCGCTGCGCCAGCCCGGCGCCAGCCGTCCGCGCGCTGCCGACCTGGCCGCGCTGCTGGCCGGCGACGGCCTCGATGCGGCCCAGCGCGATCTGCTTGGCGCGGCCCTGCAGTCGCAGCGCGCACTGCTGCTGCATGGGCCCAGCGGCAGCGGCAAGACGACCCTGGCGCGCAAGCTGGCGCGCCTGCTGCCCGGGGCGGTCGCGGTGCCGCACGCGGTGCTGATCGGCGGGCGCATCGTGCGCCTGTACGACCCGGCCTGCCACCCGGCGCCGCTGCCGCTGGTGCGCCAGCAGGACGAGCGGCGCAGCTGCGACGCGCGCTGGGTAATCTGCCAGCGTCCGCTGGTGCACGTCGGCGCCGACGTCGACCCCGCCGCCTTCGAACTGCGTGTCGATGGCGAACATGGCGTGCTGCAGGCGCCGCCCCAGCTGCAGGCGAACAACGGCATCCTCGTGATCGACGACCTCGGGCGCCAGCGTCTGCCCGCTGCCGAGCTGCTGAACCGCTGGCTGGGACCGCTCGACGGCGACCCGCTGCGCCTGGGCGGACAAGCCGAGCCCCTGCCTTTCGACGCGCTACTGGTATTCGTCACCAACCTGGCGCCGTCGAGCGTGTTCGATCCGGCCATGCTGCGCCGGGTCGGCTACCGCATCGGACTGGGCGCGCTGCCGGACGCCGGCTACCGCGCGCTGGTGCGGCGCCAGTGCCGCCTGCGCGGCCTGGATTGCCCTGAGAACGTGCTCGAGCACCTGGTGACGCGCTTGCACCGCCAGGGCGGCACGCCGCTGCTGGCCTGCTACCCGCAGGAACTGCTCGGCCGCCTGGCCGACTTCGCCAGCCTGGCCGGCGCCGAGCCGTGCCTGAGCATTGCCGCCCTGGAACAGGCGTGGAACAGCGTCTGCCCCAACGTCCCGCCCCCTGCCGCAGGAATCGCATCATGAAAAACAAGCGCGCCCTCGCCGTGATGGCCGTTGCCATCCTGTTCGGCCTGACGGCCGTGATCCTGGCCTCGCGCTGGCTGTTGATGCAGCCGGGCTCCAACTCCGGCCACATCGTGGTGGCCGCCACCGACATCAGCCTCGGCCAGCGCCTCACGCCCGAGATGCTGAAGCTGGCCGACTGGCCTTCCGACAGCGTGCCGAAAGGCGCCTATGCCGATCCGCAGAAGCTGGCTGGCCGGGTGCTCAGGAGCAGCGTGCTGGCGGGTGAACCGGTCAGCGAAGCCAAGCTGGCCCCGGCCGGCACCCTGGGTGGCCTGTCGGCCCTGATCACCGAAGGCAAGCGTGCCATCACGGTGCGCGTGAACGACGTGATCGGCGTGGCCGGCTTCACCCTGCCGGGCAACTACGTCGACATCATCGTCAGCACCCGCAAGGACCCGCAGCCGGGTGAGAACCGCGAGCAGGACATCTCGAAGATCGTGCTCGAGCGGATCCTGGTGCTGGCCGTGGCCCAGGAAGTCAACCGCGACGAAACCAAGCCGCGCGTGGTGAATGCCGTCACGCTCGAAGTATCTCCCGAACAGGCCGAGACGCTCGACCTGGCGCGCAGCGTCGGCACCTTGTCGCTGGCGCTGCGCAACCAGGTCGACCCGCAGTCGGCCCAGACCGGCGGCGCCACCAAGCTGACGCTGCTGCCGGGCGCGACGCCGCCGAAACCCGTGCCGCCGGCGAAACCCGCTGCCGCGCCGCGTCCGCAAAAACCGGCCGTGCACCGCGTCGCCACGCCACCCGCACGCCGCAACTGCGTTGCTGTCATCAACGGCCTGCATTCCTCGCAAGAGTGCTTCTGAACCCTAACGTGTGCCAGGTGAAACCATGAACACGAGTCCCACGAAAATCCGCCATGCCCGCCGCCTGCTGCTCGGTGGCCTGGCGCTGGCGCTGGCCGGCACGGCGCAGGCGGCGCGGCCCGCGGCCCAGGCCGATACTGCGCCGGCCACCGGTGCGCGCAACGAACTCGGTCCGCGCTGCAGCGGCGAGGCTGCGCGCCCGGCCCAGGTTGCGCTCCAGATGGGCAAATCGACCCTGATGCGCCTGCAGGAGCCGGTGCAGAACCGCAGCGTCGGCAATCCGTCGGTGGTGCAGGCGATGCTGGTGGCGCCCGACACCATGTACATCGCCGGCATCGACGTCGGCACCACCAACATGATCGTGCAGGGCAGGAGTGGCCTGTGCAGCGTGCTCGACATCACCGTGGCGATGGACCCGAGCGCCTTGCAGGCCACGCTGGCCGCGGTCATGCCCGAGGAAAAGGACATCCGGGTGCTGGCCGCCGCCGATTCCCTGGTCCTGAGCGGCACCGTGTCGGACGCCGGCGCCGTGGCGCGCGCCGCCGAGCTGGCGCTGGCCTATGTGCGCAAGCCGCTGCGTCCGATGAATGCGGTGCCGAAGGAGCTGGCGCCGGACCAGCAGAATGCCGCCGCCAACGGCGGATCGAATGCCGCCAACCTGCGCGTGGTGAACTTGCTGAGCGTGAGCGCGCCGCAGCAGGTGCAGCTCGAAGTCAAGATCGCCGAGGTCTCGAAGACCCTGCTCGAACGTCTTGAAGCCACTGCCAGCTGGCGCACCACATCCGGCAGCTGGGCTGCCGCCCTGGCGTCGAATTTCCTGACCGGTAATACCGGTGGGGGCCTGCGCCTCGGCAAAAGCAACGGCAACGGCTTCGGCGTCGATGCCGAAACCAAGGACAGCCTGGTGCGCGTGCTGGCCGAGCCGAACGTGATGGCCATCAGCGGCCAGGAAGGCAGCTTCCTGGCAGGCGGCAAGTTCTACATCCCGGTGTCCCAGGACCGCGACAGGGTCACGCTCGAGGAAAAGGAATTCGGAGTCGGCCTGCGCTTCACCCCGACGGTGCTCAGCGGCGGCCGCATCAATCTGCGCGTGGCGCCCGAAGTCTCGGAACTGTCGCGCGAGGGCATCGGCATCAGCGCCGTCGGCCTGTCCGGCGGCGCCATCCTGCCGGTGGTGACGACGCGGCGCGCCAGCACCACCGTCCAGCTGTACGACGGCCAGAGCTTTGCCATCGGTGGCCTGATCAAGAACAACCTGGTGACCAACCTGAAAGGCTTGCCGCTGCTCGGCCAGGTACCGGTGCTGGGCGCGCTGTTTCGCAGCACCGACTTCCAGCAAGACCGCACCGAGCTGGTGTTCGTGATCACCGCGCGCCTGGTCAAGCCGCTGACGGAAACGGCTTACGCACTGCCGACCGACCGCGTGGATGCGCCTTCGCGCGCCGCGCTGATGCTCGGCGGCCGGCTCGAGGGTCCGCCGGCGCCGGCAAAGGCCATCGCGCGTCCGGCCCAGAGCGTCGACGGTTTCGAACTCAAATAGGAGGCAGCCATGGCTACCTGCAAGACCATCGCGTGCGTGGCGCTGCTGCTGCTGACCCAGGGCTGCTCGACCGCTCCGCGCTTCAACAAGAACTTCGGCGCTTCGGTACGCGCCAACCTGGCGGCGCAGACCATCGCGCCGCAGAACGCCGCCAACGCCAATCCGGCGCATGGCATCGACGGACCGGCGGCGCGCGCCGCCCAGGCCCGTTACCAGCGCTCCTTTGCCCAGCCGGAGCCCGAGCCGGCACCGGTCATCAGGATCATGGGCAGCGGGCAATGAGCATGGCAATGCGCGCTTGTGCGCTGCGGGCGCGCAGGCCGGCGCCCGAGACGCCATGGCGGCGTGCCGGGCGCCGCCTGGCGCGTTCGCCTCCCGATTTTTACTTGCAATCTGAGCCTCAACGAGGATCGTCATGAAAGCCCTATTGATCAGCCGCGACAGCCTGCTGTATGCCGATATCGCCTCCCAGGGCGCGGCGCGCGTGCCGCCGCTGAACGTCGCCAACAGCCGCGTCTCGATGCGCGAGGCGCTCGACCGTCCCCTGGCCGAGGCGCCCGGCCTGGTGATCGTGGATGCCGGCGCCGGGGCACCCGACGACGCCGATCTGCTCGAACGCCTGGCGCGCCAGTATCCAGAGGCGCAGTTCATGCTGCTGACCGGCGAACACCATACCCAACTCCTGATCCGCGCCATGCGCGCCGGCGTGCGCGAAGTGCTGCAGCTGCCGCTGGGGCACCGCGCCTTCCATGAAGCCATGGACCGCATTGCCGCTGCCGCTGGCGTCGCCCAGCTGCGCGAGGGCAAGGTGCTGGCCTTCATCGCCTGCAAGGGCGGCAGCGGCGCCACCTTCATCTCGACCAATTTCGGTTACGCGCTGGCGACGCTGGCCGAGAAAAAGGTGCTGCTAATCGACCTGCACGGCCAGTTCGGCGATGCCGCGCTGTACGTGTCGGACCAGAAACCGACCATGACCCTGTCCGACGTCTGCGAACAGATTGCGCGCATCGACGGGCCTTTCCTGGAGTCCTGCCTGGTGCACGTGACGCCCGGCTTCGGCGTGCTGGCCGCAGCCGACGATCCCGTACAAACCAAGGAAGCCAAGCCGGAACACATCGATGCCATCCTGCGCGTGGCGCGCCAGCATTACGACTACATCGTGCTCGACGTCGGCCGCCAGATCGACGCCGTGTCGCTGCGCGCGCTCGACAGCACCGATACCATCTACCCGGTGCTGCAGCTGGCGCTGCCCGACATCCGCGATGCGCGCCGCCTGCTCGACATCTTCCGCTCGCTCGGCTACCCGATCGAAGGCATCCGCCTGATCGTCAACCGCTACGAAAAAGGCGGGCGCCTGCGCCTGCCCGACCTGCACGCCGCGCTCGGCTGCGAAGTCGTGCACACCGTCCCCAACGATTACATCGCCGTCACCGACTCGGTCAACCAGGGTGTGCCGGTGCTGGAGCTGTCGCGCGCCAGCGCGGCGGCGCGCAGCCTGGCCGACCTGGTCGAACTGGTCACCGCGCGCCGTGCACCCGAAAGCCGCGGCCTGCTTGACCGCCTGTTCGGCCGCGGCGAAAACGATTACTGAAAGGAGTAGCCATGTCGCTGCGCGAACGCCTGTCCGTTTCCGATGACGAACGCCGTCCCGGAGCCCTTCCCGCCGACGCGTCGAACGGCGCCTACCAGGAACTGAAGAAGTCGATGCACCAGATGATCCTCGACCGGATCGACCTGGAGCGGCTGAAGCGCCTGACGGTCGAGCAGTTCAAGCACGAACTGGCCCTGCTGATCCAGCGCATCATTGAGGAGGAACGCATCGTCCTCAACCAGCATGAGCGCCACAACCTCGTGCTCGACATCCAGCACGAGATGCTCGGCTTCGGCCCGCTCGAGCCGCTGCTGAACGACCCGACGGTGTCCGACATCCTGGTGAATACCGCCAGCCGCGTCTACGTCGAGCGGCGCGGCAAGCTGGAACTGACCGACATTGCCTTCCACGACAATGCGCACCTGATGAAGATCATCGAGAAGATCGTCTCGCGCGTCGGCCGCCGCGTCGATGAATCGAGCCCGATGGTCGATGCGCGCCTGCCCGACGGTTCGCGCGTGAACGCGATCATCCCGCCGCTGGCGGTAGACGGTCCGCTGCTGTCGATCCGCCGCTTCGGCGCATCGCCGCTGACCGTGCAGAACCTGCTCGACTACAAAAGCGTGACGCCGCCGATGATCCAGGTGCTGCAGGGCCTGGGCGTCGCCAAGATTAACATCCTGATCTCGGGCGGCACCGGCAGCGGCAAGACTACCTTGCTGAACCTGCTGTCAGGCTTCATCCCTGCTACCGAACGCATCGTCACCATCGAGGACGCGGCCGAGTTGCAGTTGCGCCAGCCGCACGTGGTGCGCCTCGAGACCCGCCCGCCGAATATCGAAGGCAAGGGCGAAGTTACCCAGCGCGCACTGGTGAAGAATTCGCTGCGCATGCGCCCCGACCGCATCATCCTGGGTGAAGTGCGCGGCCCGGAAGCACTCGACATGCTGCAGGCGATGAACACCGGCCACGAAGGATCGCTCGCCACGATCCACTCGAACACCCCGCGCGACGCCTTGGCGCGGCTCGAGAACATGGTCGGCATGGCCGGCGTGAACCTGACGCCGCGCGCGATCCGCCAGCAGATCTGCTCGGCCGTGACCGTCGTGGTGCAGGCCTCGCGCCTGATCGACGGCTGCCGCAAGCTGGTCAGCATCCAGGAAATCACCGGCATGGAAGGCGACATCATCTCGATGCAGGAGATCTTCCGCTTCGAGCAGACCGGCGTCGACCGCGACGGCAAGGTGCAGGGCCAGTTCAGCGCCACCGGCGTGCGGCCGCGCTTCGCCGACCGCCTCAAGCTGTATGGCGTCCCGCTGCCCGACGACACCTTCGACCCCGACCGCATCTTCCAATGAACCGGCAGGCCGCGCCTGCAGTGGAGCCGCACGATGGATGTCCTTTTCTACAGTTTTACCGTCTTCCTGTTCGCCGCCGTGATCCTGCTGATCGAAGGCGTCTGGCTGTGGTGGTCGAGTAACCATGGCAAGGCGGCGCAGCGCGTGGCGCGCCGCCTGCAGGTGATGTCGGGCGGCGCCGGACGCTCGGGCGAGCGGATCTCGATCCTGAAGCAGCGCCGCTTCAGCAGCAACGACGCCCTGGACCGCCTGCTGCACGGCATGCCGCTACTGAAGCGCCTCGACGTGCTGCTGGTACAGGCCGGCAGCAAGCTGACGGTCGACCGCTTCCTCGGCTGCTCGCTGGCGTCGATGCTGGCGGCCTTGCTCGTGAGTGCGCGCTTGCCGGCGCCGTTGCCGGCGCGCTTCGTGCTGGCGCTGCTGGCGTTCGGTCTGCCCTGGATGCTGCTGCGGCGCGCCCGCACGCGGCGCCTGCGCCGCATCGAGCAACAGCTGCCCGATGCTGCCGACTTCATCGCACGCGCGCTGCGCGCCGGCCACTCGTTCACCAACGTGCTGCAAATCGTCGGCAACGAATTGCCCGAGCCGCTCAGCGGCGAGTTCCGCATCGCGCGCGAGGAAATCAACTATGGCGTGCCGATGGGCGAGGCGCTGCACAACATGGCGGCGCGCATTCCGCTGACCGACCTGCGCTACCTGATCATCGCGGTGCTCATCCAGCGCGAATCCGGCGGCAACCTGGCCGAAATCCTCGGCAACATCAGCCACATCATCCGTGGCCGCCTGAAGCTCGCCGCCCAGGTGCGCGTACTGTCGGCGGAAGGACGCATGTCGGCCTGGATCCTGGGACTGCTGCCGTTCGGCGTCGCCCTGGTGCTGACGATCGTGAACCCGAAATACGTGTCCATGCTGTGGACCGATCCAAGCGGCATCCGCCTGCTCTGGTACGCGGCCGGGATGATCCTGTTCGGCGTGGTCTGGCTGCGCCGCATCATCCGTATCCGCATCTGAGGAACCGCTATGCAAGCCGCCCAACTCACTTTCCTCCTGGTCGTCTTCACGATCGTCTGCGCGCTGGCCGGACTGGCCATGGCGCTGTTTGCGCCGGTTGCCCTGCGCACCCGGTTGCGCCGCTTCATCGGCAAGTCGGAACCCACCCAGCTCGAATCGAACGGCTGGGTCGAGAAAGTGGCCAAGGTCACCCAGCCGCTGACCAAGCTCTCGATTCCCGAAGAGGGCTGGGAAAAGTCGGCGCTGCGTACCCGCTTCATGAATGCCGGCTGGCGCAACCCGGTGGCGCCGACCCTGTTCTTCGCGTCGAAAACCGCGTTGGCACTGCTCGGACCGGCCATCATCGGCGTGCTGGTGGCGCTTTCCGTCATCACGCTGGCCGGCAGCAAGCTGCTGTTTCTGCTGCTGCTCACCGCCACGGTCGGCTACTACCTGCCGAACATGATCCTGAACCGCATCGCCGGGCGCCGCAAGCGCGAGATCTTCGAAAGCCTGCCCGACGCGCTCGACCTGCTGACCGTCTGCGTCGAGGCCGGCCTGAGCCTGGAACGGGCCTTCGTGAAGGTGGCTGGTGAAATCCACATCAAGAGCGTGATCCTGGCCCAGGAGCTGCAGATCGTGCTGATGGAGATGCGCGCCGGCTTCAGCAAGGAAAAGGCATTGCGTAATTTTGCGCTGCGCAGCGGCGTCGACGACGTCGACACGCTGGTGGCCATGCTGATCCAGTCCGAGCGTTTCGGCACCAGCGTCGGCGACTCGCTGCGCGTGTACTCGGAGAACCTGCGCAACAAGCGCCGTGTGCTGGCCGAGGAATGCGCCGCCAAGATCGGCCTCAAGCTGTTGTTCCCGCTCATCTTCTGCATCTTCCCGACGCTGCTGATGGTGCTGATGGGCCCGGCCGTCATCCAGCTCACCCGCACGCTCGGCACGGTTGCCGGCGCGCGCTGATCCTTCCAGGAGCCTGACCATGAAACCTAGCCGCCTCATCAAGTATATCTCGGCCGCCTGCGCCGGTGCGCTGCTGCTTGCCTGCGCCGACCTGCAGCGCCAGCCGGAAACCCAGGCCGGCCCGGATGCCGAATTCGCCTACGACCAGGGCCGCGCTCATCATCTCGCCGGCCGTTATCCGGAAGCGGTGCAGGCCTACCGCGCCGTGCTGGCCGCCGACCCGCGCCACGTACGCGCCCGCAATGCCCTGGCCGCCGCCCATGCGCGCCAGGGCGAGTTTGCCCAGGCAATCCCGATCTGGCGCGCCCTGACCGCCGAGCTGGGCCTGGACTCCGGCCCGGGCAGCGCCTACCTGTTCGCCAATCTCGGCTACGCCTACCTGCTCGGCGGTGACTATCCGCAAGCCGTCACCGCGCTGGAAAAGGCCTGCCTGCTCGACCCGCTGAACGGACGCGCCTGGAACAACCTGGGCGAAACCCTGCGCCGCATGGGCCAGCACGAGCGCGCCGAATTGATGTTCCGCCAGGCCAGCGCCCTGCAAGAACACGATTTCCGCAGCGACTACACGGCCGCGGGCGGCAGCGCCGTGGCGGCGATCCAGGCCGCGGTCGAAGCACCGCGTCCCGACGCCGAGTGGGCCACGACCCAGGTGCTGGCCGCGGCCGACGGCACCCTCAGCCTGCACCGCCTGCCGTCGCTGCGTGCGCTGGCCCAGGCATTGCCGGCCGGGCTGCCGCCCCAGCCGCTGCCTTCGCGGCCACGCAATCGCCCTGAGGCGGTGCTGCTGGAAATCCGCAACGGAAACGGCGTGACCGGCATGGCGCGCACACTGTCGCGCCGGATCGGCGGCGGCGACCTGCTGGTCACGCGCCTGAGCAACGAGCCGGGCTTCAAGGTGCGGCACACGCGCATCGAGCACGGCGCCGCCTACCGCGACGTGGCCGCGCGCCTGGCCCTGCGTTTCGATGGCGCGGCGCTGGTGCAGGTCGACACGACCCAGCCCGTCGACGTGCGCCTGGTCATCGGCCAAGACCTGGCGCGCGGCAAGCTGGTTTTGCGGCCGGCGCTGCCGCGCGAAGCGGCGCCGGTCGCGCTGGCGGCCCTGGCCAAGGCGCCCTGAAGCCTTCCCGCCTCCGGTACCTTTGCTGCGTATCAAACGCAGTTTGCACGCTGACCCGAAAATGGGGCGATATCGTCTCATTCAAGGGAGCGTTGCCATGAAAATTGCACAGCGTTTCATTTCCATTCTCGCCGCCGCTACCGCACTCAGCCTGGCGGCCTGCGCGCCTACTGCGCACCGCCAGGGTACCGGCGAATACATCGACGACGCCGTCATCACCAGCAAGGTCAAGGCTGCCTTTGCCGCCGACCCCACCGTGAAGGCCACCGAGGTCAAGGTCGACACCTTCAAGGGTACCGTGCAGCTGAGCGGCTTCGTCGAATCGCGCGAAAGCGCCCAGAAAGCAGTGCAGCTGGCGCGCGAGGTCAAGGGGGTACGGGAGGTGCGCAACAACACGGTGCTCAAGTAGGAAGCGGCCGAGGCGACGCCGCGCCGGTCGCACTCCTTTAGCGCCAGCTGACCTTGCCCATACCGTCGGTGCTGGCCTTGCGCTGCGCCGGTTTGCCGTACACGGTGGCCGAACCCATGCCGCTCAGGTTCAAATTTGCCGCCGTGCTGGCGTACACCGTGGCGCCGCCCATCCCACTGAGGTCGAGGTCGACGGTCTCGGCGCGCAGTTTCTCGGCGTCGAGATTGCCGACGCCGGCCAGGCTTGCACGCAGTGCCCTGGTCTGGCCCGACACCGCCAGCTGGCCGGCGCCGCCCAGTTCCAGGTCCATGCGCTCGGCCTTGCCGGCGTCGATGGTCATGCTGCCGACGCCGCCGAGGCGCGCATCGACCTTGCGGTAATTGCCCTGCATGGTCATGGCGCCGGCGCCGTCCAGCGTCAGCACGATGCGCTCGCCGCCGAAGCCGCTGACCGTGCTGGCGCCCACGCCTTCCGAGCTGAGTTCGGCCAGGTTCGGCACGGTCAGCTCGGCGCGCAGCTTGGGCCGGCGTCCGGTGCTGTAGTGGTTGCGGCGTTCGGTGTCGATTTCCAGCGTCTCGCCATGCTGGCGCGTAGTCACGCGCGCCACGTCGGCGCGTTCGCCTGCAATGACGAGCGAAGGCTTGGCGCCCTGGCGCACCACCAGGTCGACCACGCCGTCGAGCTTGATCCGGCTGACGCGGGCATCGACGGCGCGTGTTTCGCGGATCTCTTCGGCGAGGGCGCTGCCGGCGCCCAGCATCAGGGCCGTGGCCATCAGGGTACTGCCGAGCAATGTGTTCATGGTCGTCTCCGGGCGTGTTTGGATGATGGCACTGTAATGCCGTCCTCCACGCGCGGCGCGGCCCGTGCGACAGGCTGCACGAACGGCGTCACGAGCCGCTGAAAACGCCTGCCGGGCCAGCAAGCGCGCCTGTTCAGCGGCGCAGCGCGCGCCGTACCAGCAAACCGGCGCCGGTGACGGCCAGCACCACGACACCCAGGGCAACCCAGCCTTCGTACTCGTGGATCAGGTGCGGCACGCCTGTGTCGTGGGCCTGGGCAGGCCCGGCGCTCAGTACGGCGGCGCAGATCGCCAGCATGATGGCTGCAACAGGGACAAAACGGTGCAGGGAAAACGGCATGGCAGCTCCTCGGGTTGATGGTGTCAGGAAATCAGCGGCCCGCATCGAGCAGGCCTTCGTGGCGGATGAAATCGACAATGGCGTCCACGCCTTTGCCATGGCGCAGGCTGGCGAACACGAAGGGGCGCTCGCCGCGCATGCGGGCGGCGTCCGCGCGCATGACCTCGAGGTTCGCGCCCACGTGCGGCGCCAGGTCGGTCTTGTTAATCACCAGCAGGTCCGAGCGCGTGATGCCCGGCCCGCCCTTGCGCGGAATCTTTTCGCCGCCGGCCACATCGATCACGTAGATCGTCAGGTCCGACAGCTCGGGGCTGAAGGTGGCCGCCAGGTTGTCGCCGCCGGACTCGATCAGGATCAGGTCCAGCTGCGGGAAGTCGGCGCTCATGCGCGCGATCGCTTCCAGGTTGATCGAGGCATCCTCGCGGATCGCCGTGTGCGGGCAGCCGCCGGTCTCCACGCCCATCAGGCGCTCGGCCGGCAGGGCGTCGGCGCGCAGCAGGATCTCCATGTCCTCGCGCGTGTAGATGTCGTTGGTGATGACCGCCATCTCATACTGTTCGCGCATCGCTTTGCACAGCATTTCGCACAGGGCCGTCTTGCCGGATCCGACCGGTCCGCCGATCCCGACGCGCAGCAGGTTTTTTTCCATGTTGATGTCCTCGTTCAAGACCGATACAGTCGGCTGTACTGCACTTCATGCCGCATCGACAGCAGGGCAAAGCCCGGAGCCCAGTTCGACAGCGCGGCGTCCGGCATCTCCTGCGCCTGGCGCGCCACCGCATCGACCGTGGCACCCAGCGCGAGCAGCATCTTCTGGCCCGCCACCTGGCCCAGCGGCACCGTCTTCACGCAGACCAGCACCTGATTTTCGGCCCAGGCAAAGATGGAACCGAGCAGGGCCGCAAGCGGCGGCACATCGAGCGCGGCGGCAGCGCAGGCGTAGGCCGCCGGCAGCGACAGCCCGGCCGCATCGAGCATCTGCACCAGGGCAGGG
>Ga0265780_10001961_pt1 | contig 28504 bp, 28 predicted proteins | sample P1T30metagenome_FD_192432 | JGI IMG/M metagenome (GOLD analysis project Ga0265780, IMG submission 192432) | Plant litter microbial communities from East Loma Ridge, Irvine, California - P1 T30 | ecosystem: Environmental > Terrestrial > Plant litter > Unclassified | place: USA: California...
CGTCGATTTGCCAGCCGGCCGCTTGCAGGCGCGGCACGGCGTCGCGCAGGAAGGCCAGCCAATCGCTCGGCCCCGGCAATTGCAATGCGTCCATGCCATGCAAGGGCGAACGCGGCTCAGGCGAACGGAAGCCCAGGCGCCTCGGGCGGCACGGCCGCGCCTGGCGCCGATTCGCTTGCCGCCTCGGCCTGGCCGAGGCTGGCCAGCAGGACCGCCACCACGTGCTTGCAATTTTCCATCACGGGACAAGTGCAGCTCCCGTCGATACGGATGCCGCGGCGGCCGCTGCTGATTTCGATCACCTGCAGGTAGACCTTGCCGCCACTGCCCGTGACGGCCCCGGTCATCGTATCGCCATCCAGGCCGATGTCGAGCACCTTGTCGCGGCGCGCATAGTCCTCGCCTCGCGAGAACGTGCCGGCATCGAACTGGCGGCGGATATCTTCTACGGTTAACAGCAGAGGCTGGTGCATGAAGCGTTCTGAATATATTGGAGAAAGCGCCATTATCGGCGATCCGCATGCGCCCCATCAGCCGCTCGCATAGAGTCTGACGGTTTGTCATACGCTGGTCACATGCGCAAGGCAAGCTCACCGTACAAGCCGCCAGAGCGGCATCCTGGGTGCTGCGCACATGTACAAGAGCGACAAACGGCTTCTGATCCTCGACGCGGACGGCACCACCATCGACGCCTTTTCCGCGATCCAGGCGGCATTTGCCCGGCATGGCCTGGACATCGGCGACGAGACCAGCTTCCAGAAACGGCGCCACCTGCTCAAGTACCTGGGCGGCATCAAGGAATTCCCTTCGATCATCAAGAAGAACCTGCGCAAGAACAGCCGCGCCAAGCTGGTTGACAGCCTGACCGAGGTCTATCGCCAGGAAGCGCGCCTGTACGCCGGCATTCCCGAGCTGATCCGCAGCCTGGTCGCCGCGCCCGACGTGCAGGTCGGCATGATCACACGCAACATCACGAACGAACCGCTGGAGACGCTGCGCCAGCTGTTCCGGCGCCACGACATCGACATCAGCGAACTCGATTTTTTCGTGCACATCCCGCTGAGCGAAAAGAAGACCAGCCACTTCCGCGCGATCCGCGAACAATTCGACATCAACCCGGCGCGCGCCTACATCTGCGGCGACGAGCACAAGGATTTCAAGGCGGCGATCGGCACCGGCATGCACCCTTTCATGGTGTCCTACGGTTTCGAGGACCATGACCGGCTGACCAGCAAGTTCGATATTCCGCAGGAGCTGATTTCGCGGACGTCGGATGAGTTGTGCCAGCGGGTGCGGCATGCGCTGGATATCTGAAACGTCGCACCTGCGAAGGCAGGTGCCCAAGTTCGCGGCGCCGCCGGAACGCGTGCAAACTTGGGCCCCGGCCTTCGCCGGGGCGACGGTCTTACGTGTAATGGCTAGAACGCGTAGCAGAGCAGCACGACGCTGATCACCCCGAACACCCAGTAATCCACCGGCGCCCCGAACGCCCAGCGCTTGTGCCACGCCACGTGCTCGGGCCTGAAACGCCGCCACCCGAACGCCGGGTTCACGATGAACCACAAAAAATCCTCGGCGATCCAGAACAGCATCACGCAAGCCACGGCGCGCGCTTCCAGCTGCCAGCTCCACGCCCCCATGAAGCACAGCGGGAAGTGGAAGACCAGCCCGATGAAGGAAAACATCCACAGGTGGTAGCCGGTCATCGCGCGGCCGCCCCAGAAGATGTCGAGCAGCGGGTGTTCCTCGATGCGCCAGGTGGGCAGGTTGGCGGCCCAGCCGGCCTCGCCCTCGATCTCCACTTCGACGCGCGCAAAAAAATAGGCCAGCACGAGGACCGCGCCCAGCATCGCCAGCAACTGGCCGAGCTGCGGGCCGAACTGCATCCACTCAGTGATCCGCATCTTCGCTTTCAAAGTGCCGCAGCACGGTCTCCAGCACCCGCAGCGCGGCATGCGGCCGCCCCAGCGCGCGGGCGCGGGCCCGCATCTGCTGCAGCCTGGCCGGATTGGCCATCAGGTGGCGGATGCGGTAGTCCAGCGTCTCCAGGTCGGACGCTTTCAGGGCCACGCCCTGTTCGAGCAGGAAGTTGGCGTTGCATTCTTCCTGGCCCGGGATTGGGGAATTGACGATCATCGGCAGGCCCAGCGCCAGGCATTCGGCGCTGGTCGAGCCGCCCGGCTTGGTAATCACCAGGTCGGCGCAGGCCATCAGGCGGTCGACGCGGTCGGTATAGCCCTGCGGGCACAAGCGGCCCGGATACGCCGCCGCCAGCCGCCGCAGCGCGGCCAGTTCCGCGGCGTTCCTGCCGGCCAGCGCGATCAGCTGGAAATCGCCGGGGATGCGCAGCAAACGCTCGGCCACCACGCTCAGGCCGCCCAGGCCGGCGCCCCCGCCCATCAGCAGGAAGGTCGTGCGCGCCGGGTCGAGCCCGAACCCGGGCGCGGACTCGCTGCGCTCCGGCCGGCGCGAAAACGCCGGCATGGTCGGAATGCCGGTCACGTGGATGGAACCCGCCGCGATCCCCTGCCGCGCCATGCGAAAGGCGACTTCCTCGTTCGGCGCGAAATAGCCGGCGATGTGCGGGTGCACCCACATCCGGTGCAAATCGAAATCCGTCACCTGCACCCACACCGGGCAATCCAGGCGGCCGGCGGCGGCTTCGCGCGCCAGGATCTCGGCCGGCTGGAAGTGGGTGCAGACGATGATGTCGGGCTTCTCCGCCGCGATTTTGGCCAGCAGCGGCCGGCAGTCGCGGCGCTCGACGCGGCAGCGCAGGCGGTTGATCCAGCCGCCGGGGTCCGCCTCGTTCGTGAAGCGGTAGATCCAGCTCCACAGGCCGGGCGCGCGCCGCACCAGGAACAGGTACAGATCGGTGTAGACCTTGCGCAGGCGCGGCGTGGCGAAATCCATCGCGTCGAGGTGGATGGCGCGCACCTCGCCCTGCGCGGCGCCGGCGTAGGCGCAGATGGCGTCGGCGACCCGGGTGTGGCCGGCGCCGGCGGGAACGCTCAGCACGAGTATCTTCTTTTCGCCCATGGCGCGTCGAAAGCCGCTGTCCCTCATGCTGGCAGACCGTCAGGCCGATTGACGGCGGCGGCGGCCCATCGTGGCGAGCAGTCCCAGGCCGGACAGCACCAGCGCCGCGCCGGACGGTTCCGGGACTTCACTGGCGTCCACGATCACGTTGGTGTACCTGCCGTCGAAGCCGAAACGGAGCGGCATGCCGTCGGCCGTGGTCATGCGCATCAGGTCCTGGAAGCCGGCATCATTGACCACGTCGCCCAGGAAGCGCAGCACGTAATCGCCGCCGCCGAGGACGTCGTACAGGACCAGGGTCTTGCCGGCGGCGATGGTGCCCAGGCCGTTGAAGGTCAGCGCGCCGTCGCCGAAGTCGATGGCCGAACTGTCCTCGAGCGACAGGCTGGCGAAGGTCTGGTCGCCGTTCAGGTTCAGGAGGCCCCCGGCCAGCACCAGCGCGCTCTCGGCGGCGATGCGATTGACGCCATCCAGGGTCAGCGAACCACCGCTCACGGTGGTGGCGCCGCCGTAGCTGCTCTGGCCGGACAGGGTCACGTCGCCGCTGCGGATCTCGACGCCGGCCACGTTCGAGATCGCGCCCGCATAGGCGAACGCGTTGCCGGCGCCGGCATCGACGACCAGCGTGGTGCGGCCGCTGCCGCCATCGATGTTGCCGACGACCTGCGCCTGGCCGCCGCTAATGACGATGGCGTTGCCGCCGGCGCCCATCTGGATCGCCTTGCCGCTGCTGGCGCCGTCGATGATGCCGGCGTTGGTGACGACGGTGTTGTCGGCGCCGGCGCGGATCGCGGCGGTGTTCAAGCCGCCGCCCAGGATCAGGCCGCCGGCGTTGTTGGCGATGGTAACGGTAAAACCGCTGGCCGCGCCTTCCGCCACGATCGCCGAATCGCTCTGGCCGCGGATGGTGCCGCCGGCCTGGTTGACGATGGTGGCGTTGCCGTACAGGCCTTCGCGCGTGCCGGCCAGCGCCCCGCTGGCGATGTCGTTGCCGGCCAGCGTGATGCCGCGTCCGACCGCATTCGTGTTGCCGGCGGCGACCAGGCCTTCGATGGTGCCGCTGTTGACGATGCGCCCGCCGCCGGCCGTGATGCCTTCGCTGTAGGCCAGGCCGGCGGACGGCAGGTTGAACGCGTTGGTGGAGCGGATGATGCCGGCGTTGGTGATGTCGACCAGGCCGTCCGCATCGATGCCGTCGCCGTCGCCGCTGACGCCCTTGCCGGTGATGGTGCCGCGGTTGATTACGCTTAAGACCTGGCCGGCATTCACGCCGTCGATGTTGATGCCCGAGCCGCTGTTGCCCCGGATGATGCCGCCCAGCTCGTTGGTCACCGTCATGGCGAAGGCGCTGCTGGCGCTTGCCTGCGCGGCGGTGATGCCGTGGCGGCCGCCGTCGACCAGGCCGCTGTTGTTGACCCGGATGCCGGAATTGGCCTGGCCGTCGATGCCGTCGCTGCTGCTGCCGCTTGCGGTGGTGGAGCGGATCGTGCCCGCGTTGTTGACCACGCCGCCCGCGCCGGGGCGGACCGCGTCGGCCTCACCGGCCAGCATCAGGCCGCCGGCATGGTTGTTGACGACGTTGGCGCCGGTCATCGCCGAGAAGTCGACCGCCTGGGCACCGCCGGCGGACGCGTTCAACGACTGCATGGTGCCCCAGTTGTTCAGGGTGACGCTCGCGGCCGGGACGTTCATCTGGATGACGTCGCCGTCCGTGGTACGCATGAGGGCGCCCGCATTGGTGGCGCTGCCGTTGTTGACGACCAGGTTGCTGACACCCTTGTTGTCGCGGACCACGCGCCCGGTCCCGGTTTGCAGCATGGTGCCCTGGTTGTCCAGCACGGCGTTGTTGCCGGTGATGTTCACCGCCACCGTCGACCCGCCCAGCGTCAAGGACCCGCCCAGCAGGATGCTGCCGGCTTCGCCGCTGGCGCTGCCGAGGGTCTGCGCCGAGGTGCTGTTGCCGGCGATGGTGAAGGGCGTGGCGGACGCGGTACCGGTGCCGAGGGCCAGCGCGACGGCCAGCACGAGCGGTTTGGAAAGGGGCAGCGAACGGGGCATGGTGTCATCCAGGTAATATTTTGTCATCAAACTTAGCTGGGTTTTATGACAAGGGAATGACCCTGGATGTTGTTGTTCATTTACACAACACAGGCTGTTCGGCGCACATTTTCCCCTGCTAAACTCCGGCGCTTTACCCGATCCGGAGTCTCCATGCCTACCTTCGCCCAGCGCACGATGGCCGTCGCCCTGCTGGTCATTGCCGCCGCCCTGTGTGTGCTCGCCTGGCGGGACAGCCGGCGCGATGCCCTGCCGGACAGCGGGACGGACTACCAGGCGGTGGCCCTGGTCAACGGCCAGGTGTTCTTCGGGCAGCTCGAGCGCGATGGCGACTATGTCGTGCTGCGCAAGGTGTTCTACGTGCAGACCCGCCAGAACCCGGAAACGCGCGCGGTCGCCAACGTGCTGGTCAGGCGCGGCGGCGAAGCCCACCAGCCGGACCGCATGATCATCAACCGCCGGCAGGTGCTGCTGGTCGAGCCGGTAAAGGCGGATTCGCAGATCGCGCGCCTGATCGCCGAGCAGAAGTAGTCAGGCCGGCGGCTCGTGCTCGGCGGCGCGGTGCCCGAGACCGAGGCCAAGGCCCATGCCGGCGCCGCCACCGCCGCCGCCATCCATCCCGCCGCCCCCTCCCCCACCGCCGCCGCCCTTGCCGCCGCCGCCTTCGGCCTTGCCGCCGCGTCCGCCGCTGCCCTGGGTGCGCGTCGGCCCCTGCAAGGGAATCGCCACGTCACCCGGCATCGGACCCAGGTCGAGGGCTTCACGGATGAAGTTGCGCAAGGAGATCACCAGGTCGGCCGTGTGGATCGGCCGTCCGGCCGCCATGTCGGCCGCCGCCTGCCCCGCCAGGCGGCAGTGCTCCTCGGTGCCGAGCAGCAGGATGTCGGCCAGCGCGGCCTCGACGGCGTCGCGGATGCGGCGCGCGCGGTCGGAACTGGCCAGGGCCTCCTGCATCTTGCCGGCCTCGGCTTCTGCTTCGGCCTGCGCCGCCGCGCGCAGGTCGCGCAAGTGGGTTGGATTGACCGTCAGCTGGCCGGTGAAAGAACCGCCCAGCGTGCGATAGGCTGCCATCAGCGTGCGCAGCCGTTCGTTGATCTGGCGGTTCATGCGCTCGCGGCGCTGCTGCACGGTCTGCATCATCAGCACGCGGATGCCGACGCCGAGCAGGGTGACGACGGCCAGGCTGAGGAAGGTGGTCAGGACTGCCTGCCAGGAACTGAAATCCATGTAACGCAACGTGGGTCTCCCAGGGAATCGCTCGAAACGCCAGTGTAGTGATTGCCGGGACAATGCAACGTTAGGACACGAACATCCAGTGTCGGCCGTTTTTACACAGCATGGCGCCGTCGCACGGCACCTGAGGCGCCCTTCCTTTCAATTCAGGCCCGACAGCACAAGGGCACGGGATTTGCTTTATCAAAAGAAGCTTTGTTCTCCGTTAGAACTTAGCTTTAGGAAATTTATTCCAGGAGACAATAATGCAGATCCAAAAGAAATTGCGCCGTGCCAGCATCCTGCTTGCTGCCGCTTTTGCGCTGGGCGCGCAGGCGATGCCGGCTTCCGCCACCTCCATCCTCTTCCTCGGCAACAGCTTCACCTACGGCGATCCGGCCGGTGCCCTGCCCGTGGTGCAGTACTACCAGCCGGGCACGGTCACCGACCTCAACAACACCGGCATCGGCGGCGTACCCGCCCTGTTCAAGGCGATGACGATGCAGGCCGGCCTGGACTACCAGGTCAGCCTGGAAACCTCACCCGGCATCGGCGTCGACTTCCACTACAACAACAAGCTGGGCGTCATCACTGGCGCCTGGGACAAGGTGGTGATGCAAAGCTACAGCACGCTCGACGCCAGCCACCCGGGCGATCCGACCACGCTGATCAAGTATTCCGGCCTGCTGGCCCAGGTCTTCCACGAGCAGAACCCGAACGTCGACATCATGCTGAATTCGACCTGGTCGCGCGCCGACCAGACCTATCGCCAAGGCGGCGCCTGGTACGGCCAGCCGATCGAGCAGATGGCGCTGGACGTGCGCAAGGGTTACGACGCCGCCGATGCCGCATCCGATCTGATCGATGGCGTGATCCCGGTCGGCGAGGCCTGGAACCGCGCGATCGCGGACGGCTTGGCAGATGCCAACCCGTATGACGGCATTGGCGCCGGCCAGATCAACCTGTGGGCGCCGGACAATTACCACGGCAGCATCTACGGCTACTACCTGGAAGCGCTGACCCTGTTCGGCGGCGTCACCGGCCTCGATCCGCGCTCGCTGGGTGCCAACGAGACCGTCGCGCGCGACCTCGGTATCGGCAGCGAGACGGCACTCGCCCTGCAAGGCTACGCCGCCGCGCAACTGGCCGCCGAAGAGGTGCCGGAGCCGGGCATCGCCCTGACCTTCGCGACGCTGGCCGGCCTGATGGCGGTAGCGTGCCGCCGCAAGTCGTCCTGAACCGGGATTATTTGCAATAAAAATACTTCGGGCAGGTAGAATTACCCAGAGAAATAATCTTCTTTGACGTCGTTCACCTGACCTGAAGGAAAAGACCATGCGGTATCCTCGTCGCCTGCTTGGCGCCGCCGTGCTGGGCGCGCTGGGTGCGTTCGCCTTGCCGGCCAGCGCCACCACCATCCTCTTCATCGGCAACAGCTTCACCTACGGCGACCCGGCCGGCGCCTCCGCGCCGCTGGTGAAAGCGTACAAGCCGGACACGGTCACCGACCTCAACAAATCCGGCATCGGCGGCGTGCCGGCCCTGTTCAAGGCAATGACGGTGGCAGCCGGGCTGGACTACACGGTCAGCCTGGAAACCATCCCCGGCGCCGGCCTCGAGCGGCATTACAACGAAAAGCTGGCCCTCATCGCCGGGGCGTACGACAAGGTGGTGCTGCAGAGCTACAGCACGCTGGACGCGAAGCAGCCCGGCAACCCGAACATGCTGATCAAGTACTCCGGCCTGCTGGCCGAGGCCTTCCACGCACGCAATCCCAAGGTGCAAATCATGCTGAATTCGACCTGGTCGCGCGCCGACCAGGCCTGGACGCCAAAGGGCGCCTGGTACGGCAAGCCGATCGAACAGATGGCGCTGGACCTGCGCCGCGGCTACGACGCCGCCGATGCCGCTTCAAACCTGATCGATGGCGTGATCCCGGTCGGCCAGGCCTGGAACCGGGCGATCGCCGCCGGCGTGGCCGATCCGAACCCCTACGACGGCCTCACCGCCGGCCAGGTCGATTTGTGGGCGCCGGACCACTACCACGGCAGCGTGCACGGCTATTACCTGGAAGCGCTGACCCTGTTCGGCGCCATCACCGGCCGCGACCCGCGTGCGCTGGGCGCGAACGATGCCATCGCGCGCGAGATCGGCATTGCGCCAGGCACCGCGGCGGCGTTGCAGCGTTGTGCGGCCGAGCAGCTGGAAGAAGAAAAAAAGCCCGGCTCGACTCAATCCAGAGGCCAGAACCAGACCTCGGCCGCATCGAAATAGCAGCTACGGGCACATCGCCTGAAGCCGTTCCCGGCAGGGAATACGAGATCGATGTGCCCACCGTTCGTCGGGATCCCAAAATTACGGATCCGGAAGAACGAGACGACACCGTGACGCTCGCCGACGCCATCGTTTGCTGTGGTCTCTCCCTTGTAGACCTCCGGATTGCCCCACTGCCGTTTCAGCAGTTGCGACAGGCGCCCCTGGCCGGTCTCGATCTGCCGGTTCTTCAATGCACCGGCCTTTGCCGCCATGTTGGCGCCCGTCAAGGGCATGCCGGCGCGTACCAGCGCGATACTCATGCGGATCGCGCAGGTATCCTGGAACGCCGGATGGCTGACGACATCGCTCCAGCCGATCTGACCATAGAGCACCTCCCGAAGCTCCGTTCTTGGATAGTGCTGCATCAGCACTGCAAACGGCGGCTTCATGACCCGCTCCCGGTCTTGCGGCAGGGGTACAACAGCTTCAGTTGCTCGAGAATCAGGCGTGACGCGTTTTTCTTCCGCTGCGCCGCCGGCAATTTGGCGATCCTGGCGGCGATTTCATAAGCCAGGTCCGGTGTCTTGAGTTCGTCCACGTCGCACCAGGCACTGCCTTCGGCACTGTCGCGTGCGCCGTCGAGGTAGCTGTACGCCTTTTCGCGCAACATGTAGTCATTGCTGCTCAGCGGCTCGGGCCGGCCCATCATGTCGACGAAGCGATCGCCACTGACGGTGTAGGGATAAGGTGCCGCATGGCCGGCGATTGGCGCGGCCAGGACGGCAATCAGGAGCAGCGCGCGCATCAGGCGATCCGGTTCGTTGCCAGGTCCCAGCCGCCGGCCGTGTTGCCGCTTGCACCGCCACCGATCTTCTGCTGCGTGTATCTCCAGCGCACCCTGGAGAACTTCAGTCCCAGGCTTTCGCCGGGGATGTCACCGCCGGTGAAGTGCGGCGCGATGTGCGCAACCAGCACGTTTTCCAGTTCGACCTCGAAGTATTTGACCGGCTCGCCATTGCCGTCGGCGCGCAGCATTTCCAGCTTCGCCTTCGGTATCGTCTTGCCGCATGCGCAGATCTGGGCAAGCATCGGCGAGGCCAGGTCGACCAGTTTGCTGATGGTGATGTCGCTGAGTTCGGCCCGCTCGGCGGTATGACCGCCGGCGGTCGATGCGGTCGCACTCTTCGGTTGCGTGATCGACCAATTGACCGAGGTACACTCGATCCAGCCGGCATGACGCGAATCGGCCGATTCGCCTTTGATGCCATCCAGCTGCAAGTAGTAGTCTGCTGCCATGCATGCCTCCATTGTCGTGAGGAGGCATTCTGTATTTATTGGATTGCCGGGCAGTTGGCAAAGATCAACTGCCCGAACGAGCTGCCTCTAGCGCAGCACCTGCAACTTGACCTTCTTCCCCTGCCGATAGGTGTACAAGGTCAACGCCGCATTCTGCAAGTCGCCGTGGGCGTCGAACGCGATGGTGCCGGTCACGCCCTGGTAGCGGATCTTCGCCAGCACCGGCAGGAACCTGGCCGGGTCGGACGAGCCGGCCAGGCGCATCGCGGCGGCGAAGGCCATGGTCGCGTCGTAGGCATACGGCGCGTAGGTCTGCAGCACCATCTTGTAGCGCTGGCGGTAGCGCTCCTCGAAGGCGTGGTAGGCCGCTTCTTCCGGCCCGGTCACGCCGCCGGCCACCACGCAGATCACCTTGCCCTCGCCGAGGGCGTCGCCCGCCAGCTGGGGCAGCTTTTCCGAGCAGATGCCGTCGCCGGACACCAGCGGCGCCGCGATGCCCAGCGCCTTCATCTGCTTGAGCAGCGGTCCCGCCACCGCATCCATGCCGCCGTAGAACACCACGTCCGGCTTGCGTGCGCGGATCTGGGTCAGGATGGCGTTGAAATCGGTCGCCTTGTCGTTGGTGAACTGGCGGCTGACCACCTGGGCGCCGCCCACGGTTTTCACGCCTTTCACGAATTCGTCGGCCAGGCCCTGGCCGAAGGCGGTGCGGTCGTCGATCACGGCGATGTTCTTCGCATGCAGGGTCTTGATCGAGTAATTGGCCAGCGTGTGCCCGACCAGGCCGTCGTTGGCGACCACGCGGAAGGCGGTCTTGAAGCCCTGCCGGGTGTACTGCGGCGTGGTGGCGGCCGGAGAGATTTGCGGGATGCCGGCGTCGTTGTAGATCTTCGAAGCCGGCACCGTGGTGCCGGAATTCAAGTGCCCGACCACGGCCGCCACGTGGGCGTCGACCAGCTTCTGGGCGGCCGCCGTCGCCATCTTCGGATCGGCGCCGTCGTCCTCGGCCTGCAGCGCGAAAGTCACCTTCCTGCCGCCGATCTCGACGCCCTTCGCGTTGAGTTCCTCGATCGCCATCCTGGCCCCGTTCTCGATGTCCTTGCCCTGGTGGGCGCCGGAGCCGGACAGGGGCGACACGGTGCCGATCCTGACCACGTTCTGGGCGTACAGCGATGGCGCGGCGGACAAGGCAAGGATCGATACGGCGACGGCGGTCAAACGCATGGCAGGCTTCCTTCGGACGATGATGCCTGATTGTAATGCCAATGTGAAAACACCCGTTTCCGTTTCAAGCCTTGCCGCGCATGGGGGCAAGGCGGCTCAGTTCACCACCTTGATCTGCTTGACCTCGAGCGTCGATTCGCCGAAGGTCTCCTTGTCGAATTCGCCGACCAGTTCCACGCTCGTGTTCTGGTCGATCTTGACGCCCGCCGGGAAGTGCTTGGCGTCGATCTCGACGGTGATCTTGCCGCTCTGGTCGGCGAATTCGTAGTCCTCGCCGCCCTTGTGGCTGACCAGCTTGCCCCTCAGCCGGGCGTACTGGTCGTCCTTGCCCTTGGCCAGCAGGTCTTTCGCGGTGGTCAGGGCCACGCTCGACGGGCCGGTGTAGCCGCTCGGTGCGGCCTGGGTGGACGGTCCGGTGTAGCCGCCAGACTGGGCGATGGCGGCGGCGGATGCGCCGAGCAGCGTGGCGATGGCGGCGATGCGGGTGGTCGGTTTCATGGTCGGTTCCTTTCAAGTGAATGCGGACAGGGGCATTACACCGATCGGACATTAACCCTGTCTTAAGGTGCCGCGGCCGCAGGAAAATCGAGCACCACGCCCAGCCCGCGCCCATCCAGCCCGTCGCCGAAGCCGAGCGCGGCGCCGTGCAGGTCGGCGATGCGCTTGACGATCGACAGGCCAAGGCCGCTGCCGGCCTGGCCCTGCCCAAGCACGCGGAAAAAACGCTCGCTCAGGCGCCGGCGGCTGGCGTCGTCGACGCCGGGACCGTCGTCGCGCACGGCGATGCGGCCGCCGCCCGCGTGCGGCAGCGCCTCGATCTCGACCCGGCTGCCGGCCGGGCAGTAGCGCAGCGCATTGTCGACCAGGTTGCGCAGCGCGATCTCGAGCATGGCGGGATCGGCCCGCACCGTCTCCAGTTCGCAGCTTGCCGAAAGCTGGATGCCGCGCCGCTGGGCTTGCGGCGCGTGCGCGGCCAGCAAGCGCTCCAGCAGGGGCTTGAGGGCCACCGGCTGGGCGGCGAGCTGGGTGCGCGCCAGCGGGTCCAGGCGCGCCAGCATCAAGAGGCTGTCGACCAGCGCCGTCACGCGCGCGATGTCCTGGCGCAGCTTCTGGAACGGCGCCGCCAGCTCGGGCTGCGGATGCTGGCGCTGCAGCAGCTGCACGTGCATGTGCAGGCCGGCCAGCGGGGTGCGCAGTTCGTGGGCGGCGTCGGCGGTGAAGCGGCGCTCGGCCTGCAGCGCGCTGTCCAGGCGCCCCAGCACGCCGTTCAGCGCCTGGACGATGGGCAGCACTTCGCGCGGCTGGCCGGCCGTGGCCACCTGCGCCAGGTCGTCCGGGGTCTTGGCGGCGATCGCCGCGGCGGTGCGGCGCAGCGGCTTCAACACGCGGCCGATCAAGAGCCAGCAGACCAGGGCCAGCAGCGCCAGCATGCCCAGGACCGGCGGCCACAGGTGCTCGGCCAGCTCTTCCAGGATCTCGAAACGGTCGGCGGCGCGCTGGCCGACCTGGACCTCGACCCGGCGCGTTTCGTCGCGCACCACGAACACGCGCCAGCGCCGGCCGTCCGCCTCGGCATCGGCAAAGCCGTGGCTGTCGCCGACGCCGACCGTGAAAGGCTGCGCCGGCGCATCGGCGGTGCGCTGCAGCACCCGGCCGTCGACCACCACCTGGTACTGCATGTCGGCCTTGCGGGCGGCGCGCCCCGGCCCGGGGGGCGCCGCCAAGCGCCGCTCATCCCAATCGGTGGTGGCGGCCATGATCATGTAGCCGGCCTCCTCCAGCGCGTCGTCGAACACCTCATTGGTTTCCTGCCAGGCGATCACGGTGGCGATGCCGAGGCTGGCCAGCCACAGCACGATGCTGGCGGACAGGATCGCCCCCAGCAGGCGCCGCCGCAGCGACCAGGGCGTGGGTTCAGTCTTCATCGGATTTGAGGCGGTAGCCGAGGCCGCGCACGGTGACGATACTGTCGCTGCCCAGCTTCTTGCGCAGGTTGTGGATGTACACCTCGATGGCATTGCTCTCGACCTCGTCGCCCCAGCCGTACAGTGTTTCCTCGATCTGGGCGCGGGTGACGATCGCGTTCCGACGCAGCAGCAGCGCGTACAGCACATGGTATTCGCGCGCCGTCAGCGCCAGCGGACGGCCCCCCAGGCTGGCCTGGCGCGTTTCCAGGTTCAGGGCGATGTCGCCGTGCGCGAGCTCGTTGCCCGCCTGGCCCACGCCGCGGCGGGCGGCGGCGCGGATGCGCGCCGACATCTCTTCCAGCTCGAAGGGTTTGACGAGGTAATCGTCGGCGCCCAGGTCCAGGCCTTCGACGCGGTCGGCCAGTGCGTTGAAGGCGGTGATCAGGATCACCGGCACCCGGTTGCCGGCGGTGCGCAGCCGGGCCAGCAGGGCGTCGCCGGACAGGCCCGGCAGGCCGCGGTCGAGCAGCACGCAATCGTAGTGATGGGCCAGCAGCGCGCTGTCGGCCGAATCGCCGCGCTGGACCCAGTCCACCGCGTGCCGGTCCAGCCGCAGCCAGTCCTGGATGGTTTCGCCCAGGGAGGTATCGTCTTCGACCAGCAGGATGCGCATGCGTGAGCCTCGGGAAAAATGCGGCCAGTTGGCCTGGACAAGATGAAGCCAATCTTAAATCGGATTCAAAGCGCGGAATAAAAAACGCCAGCCCGCAGGCTGGCGTTCGATGGTATCAAGCGAAGCCGATTACCAGAAGATGACGCGCTCTTCCGGCTTCAGGTACATCTTGTCGCCCGGCTTGACGTCGAAGGTCTCGTAGAAGCCCGGGTGGTTGCGCAGGCTGCCGTTGACGCGGAATTCCGACGGCGAGTGCGGGTCGGATTTCACCTGCGCGATCAGGGCGGCGTCGCGCGCCTTGCCGCGCCTGGCCTGGGCCATGCCCATGAAGATGCGCTGCTCGGCGGTGTAGCCGTCGATCACCGGCGCCGGCTTGCCCTTCAGCGAGATGTGGTAGGCGCGGCTGGCCATGATGGCGCCGGCGTTGTCGGCGATGTTCTCACCGAGGGTCAGTTCGCCGTTCAGGTGGTAGCCGTCGACCGGGCTGTAGCCGTTGTACTGCGAGACCAGCACCTTGGCCTTGGCGGCGAACTTCTCGCCGTCTTCCTTGGTCCACCAGTTGCGCAGGTTGCCGTCGCCGTCGTACTGGGCGCCGGAATCGTCGAAGGCGTGGCTCATCTCGTGGCCGATCGAGATGCCGACCGCGCCGTAGTTGATGGCCGGTTCGGCGCCCGCGTCGTACAGCGGCGACTGCAGGCGCGCGGCCGGGAACACGATCTCGTTCAGCGTCGGGCTGTAGTAGGCGTTCACGGTCTGCGGCGTCATGCCCCATTCGGTGCGGTCGACCGGCTTGCCCAGCTTGTCGATGCCGCGCTTGTGCTCGAATTCGCGGGTGCGCATCACGTTGCCGACCAGGTCGTCGCGCTTGATGGTGAGCGAGGAGTAATCGCGCCACTTGTCCGGATAGCCGACCTTGACGGCGATCTTGGCCAGCTTGGCCTGGGCCGCCTTCTTGGTTTCAGGGCTCATCCAGTCCAGGGTCTCGATGCGCTCTTGATACGCCAGCTTGAAGTTGTCGACCATCTCCTTGACCTGCTGCTTGCGCTCGGCCGGGAAGTAGTTCTTCACGTAGACCTTGCCGACCACTTCGCCCAGGTCGCGGTTGACCTGCGCCACGCCGCGCAGGTCCAGCGGACGGTTGACCTTGGCGCCGCTCAGCACCGCGCCGCGGAAGGCGAAGCTCTCTTCATCAAAGGCTTGCGTCAGGTAGGTGCCGTAGGCGCTGATCAGGCGGAAGGTGTAGTAGGACTTCCAGGTCTCGACCGGGGTGGCGGCGATGATCTTGTCCAGGCCCTGCAGGTACGACGGCTGGCTGACCACGACCTCGGTCGCCTTGCCCACGCCGGTATCCTTCAGGTAGGTGCTCCAGTCGAAGCTCGGGACCAGGGCCGCCAGTTCGCCCACCTTCATCTTGTTGTAGCGCTTGACCGGGTCGCGGTTCTGGACGGCGCTCCACTGCGCCTTGGCGATCTCGGTTTCCAGCGCGACGATGGCCTTGGCCTCGGCCGCGGCATCCTTGTGGCCGGCCAGCGCCAGCATCTTCTCGACGTGGGCGACGTACTTGGCGCGGGTGTCGGCGATGCGCGCTTCATCCTGCAGATAAAAATCGCGGTTCGGCAGACCCAGGCCGCCCTGCGAGATGCCGACGATGTAGCGGGTCGAATCGCGGTTGTCCTGGCGTACGCCCATGTTGACCGGCGAGCCGGCGCCGATGCGCTCGAAGCGGGCGGCCAGCGCGGCCATCGACTTCTTGTCCTTCAGCGCGTCGATGCGTGCCAGGTCGGCCTTGAGCGGGGCCAGGCCGAGCGCGTTGCGGCGTTCCATGTCGACGTAGCTGCTGTAGAAGTCGCCCATCTTCTGGGTGTCCGAACCGGCCTTGGCGTTCTTGTCCTGCGCGGCCTGCTCGATGACGGTGCGGATCTGCTTCTCGACGTTTTCCTGCGCCACGTTGAAGGCGCCCCAGCTGGAGCGGTCGTTCGGGATGTCGACGTCCTTCAGCCAGGTGCCCTGCGAATAGCGGAAGAAGTCGTCCTGCGGACGGACCGCCGGGTCGAGCGCGCCCTTGTCGACGCCGGAGGCGTTGGTGGTGCTGGCTGCGGCGCCCGGTGCGGTGGATGGAGCGGCTGGGGCGGCAGCGGTGGCTGCCTGGGCCAGGCCGGCGGTGAACAGGCCCGCGATCAGGGCGCTGCACAGGGAACGTTTCATGGGATCTCCATCGTCAGTGAATACCCGATCCTAATTTAAAGTTTGCCTATTGCCAAGGTTTCATCCGCATGGAACGCGTTGGATTTTCGCCGCGCGCCCCCATCTGTGGGTTTTACGAGCACTGCCATGCCGAACTCCCCTTCCCTGCTTGCCGCGGCGGCGTTTTTCACCGCATCCTTTGCCGCCGCCTTTGCCGCACTTGGCAGCGCTCCGGCCCATGCCGACGAGCTTGCCAACCTGATCAATGCCTACCGCGCCGCGCCAAGCGACTGCACGGGTGCCGCGCCGGCGCCGGCGCTCACCCCCGAACCCGCGCTGTCACAGCTGCGCGTGCACACCGGCACCTTCCTGGAACCGGCGCTGCGCGGCCTCGGCTACCGCGCCGACCGCGCCGAAGCGATCACCGTCAGCGGTGCCCCGGATCCACAGGCCGCCATGGACGTGCTGCGGCGGAAGTACTGCGCGCGCCTCGTGAACCCGGCCTTCAGCGCCATCGGCACCGCGCGCGTCGGCGACGACTGGCAGGTGGTGCTGGCCCATCCGCAGGTTTTTCCGCAACTGCCCGGCTGGGAGGAAGCGGGACGGCAGGTGCTGCTGGAGGTGAACCGCGCGCGCGCCCAGGCCCGCAGCTGCGGCCGCGAGCAGTACCCGGCGGTGCCGCCGCTGGCCTGGAACGACAGGCTGGCCCAGGCCGCGCTCGGCCACAGCGCGAACATGGCCGAGGGCCATTATTTCAGCCACGTGGAAAAGGACGGCAGCGACCCGGCCGCGCGCGCCAGCCGCGCCGGCTATGTGTGGCGCGCGGTGGGCGAGAACATCGTCGCCGGCTATTCGACGCCCAAGGATGCGGTCGCGGCCTGGCTCGACAGCCCAGGCCACTGCGCCAACATCATGAATCCGAACTATACGGAGACCGGCGTGGCGTATGCGCTCAATCCGGCCAGCGAAAACCGCACCGTGTACTGGACCCAGGCCTTTGCCCGGCCGCGCTGATTGGCTTGATGAAACAATATTTCAATTATTGCTTCAAAATGAAATATTCTTTCAAACCGAACAATATTGATCGTTTCTATCGCACCGATCGCAAAATTTAAGTAGCGCGCTATTGAATTGCGAGCTATAGTTCAATCCATGGCAGCGCTGCAATACGGCGTCACCAGCCAGCCGCAGGTTTTAATATAGAAGAATTCATTCCACCGAAAGGGTAACGCCATGACCACCAAGCTCGACCAAGTCCTGTACACCGCAAAAGCGCACACCACCGGCGGCCGCGAAGGCCGTTCGACCACCGACGACGGCATCCTGGACGTGACCCTGCAACCGCCGAAGGAAATGGGCGGCAAGGGCGGCGCCACCAATCCGGAACAGCTGTTCGCGGCCGGCTACTCGGCCTGCTTCATCGGCGCCATGAAATTCGTCGCCGGCCAGAAGAAGATCGCCATTCCCGCCGACACCGCCGTCGACGCCAGCGTCGCGATCGGCCCGATCCCCAACGGTTTCGGCCTGGCCGTGGAACTGGCCGTGAGCCTGCCGGGCATGGACCGCGCCGCCGCCCAGGAACTGGTCGAAGCCGCCCACGTGGTGTGCCCGTACTCGAACGCGACCCGCGGCAACATCGACGTCACGCTGACCGTCGTATAAGTTTCACGATGCACGCAGGGCGCATGTGAAAATGCGCGCTTTTCCGGCCTCCTGCCCTTGCTAGAATCGCAAGGACAGGAGGCCGAATGATTTTATCGTCACAGCTTTTCATCGCCCTGCTCGCCGCCACGCCGGCGTTCGCCGCGCAGGCGCAGGGGCGTCCGCTGCCGGACCAGGACCAAGACAAGGGCGTCCCGCCGACCACCATCCAGGTCAAGGCCCGCACCAACGCGGGCGATCTCGCCTATGACTGGGTGTTCGAATACCAGAAGCTGCTGCAGGGCTACCTGCCCACGCGGGCAGGCATGGTCGACTTTTCCTGGCGCATCACGTTCACCGAACTGAATCTGACCGAGCAGGATGCCTGGGCACCTCGAGGCTGGGCGGTGGCGCTGGTCGGCAAGGGCTTCGAACAGGACGTGCCGGTCGCGCGCGGCGGCTATTTCCTGCTGCCCGCCCTGCCCCTTGGCCGCCGGGGCTCGACCATCATGTTCCGCGAACAGAGCATGCCCGGCCATATCGGCGCCGCGTGGCGCCTGCGAATCGGTGCCGACCAGCGCTTGTCCCATGCCGGCTTCAAGCAGGCGATGGACGAGATCCGCGCAGTGCAGGATGCGATTCCGCTGCGGTATGCGGGCCTCGAGCAGGTACGCACCAGCCGATACGATGCGCTGAAGGCCTGCTTCCTCGACGCCGGCGGCACGGTGCTGCTCGGTGGCCGCCCCGTCGCGGACGCCCGCGTCGGCAACTGCGTGCTCCTGAAATTCGATCCCGCCGGGGCCGCGGACGGCGATGCGATCGAATTCAAGGGGGCGCTCGATGTCGTGACCGTGGTCGAAAGCGCGGATTACCTGCACTACGTGGACCTGCCGGCGCTGGACGGCGTCCGCCGTGCCGCGCACGACGCCGGCGGCGCGCCCGAAGCCACCCCGGACACGGCGCCCACCAAGCTGTCGCATCTCTCGTACGCGTGGAATTTCAAGCGCCAGCTGCGGCTGCAAGGCGGCGTGCCCGCGCAAGAGCGCCTGGTGAACTTCGTCTGGCGCATCGCCTTCGAGGGCTTGAGCGAGCCCGAGCAGGACGCCTGGACGCCGCGGGGCTGGGCACTGGCGCTCGCGGGCAAGGGTTTTTCGCGCGCGGTGCCAGTGGCGCGCGGCGGTTACTTCCTGCTGCCCACGCTGCCTGTGGGCCTGCAGGAGGCGAGCCTCGTGTTCAGGGACCAGGGCAGGACCAGCCGTATCGGCGCGGCCTTTGTCGTCCGCCTGCGCGAAGGCCCGCGTCCCTACCTGTACTACGGCGAAATCCGGGATGCGATGAACGCGGTGCGCAAGATGCAGGACGCGATTCCCGATGAACACGCGGAACTGGCCACGCTGCGCGCCGCCCGCTACGACGGCCTGAAGGCCTGCTTCCGCGACGCCGGCGGGGTCGTGTTCGTGGGCGACATGCCGACCGCCGATGCCACCGTCGGCAACTGCAGGATCCTCAGGTTCGACCCGGCCCGGCGCGGCAACGAGAAGATCGAATTCGTCGGCCAGCCCGACGCCGTGACCGTGGTCGACACGGCGCGCTACCTGCCATCGAAAAGCTGAAGCCAGGCGCCGGGGCCGTCAGGCCGCTTTCGGAAACGGCACCCGCGCCACCGCCCGCACCAGCGCCTCGAAGCAATCGGCATCGAGCGCGGTGCCGACGGTCTTCCTCATGATCTCGAGCGCCTGCGGAATCGGAATCGCGCCGCGGTAGGGCCGCTCGGCCGTGATGGCGTCGAAGATGTCGGCGGTGGTGATGATGCGCGTCTCGATCGGAATCTCGCTGCCTGCCAGGCCGCGCGGGTAGCCGGTGCCATCCAGCTTTTCGTGGTGGGCGCCGGCGATGGCCGCCAGTTCGCGGAAGGCGCCGATGCTGCCGAGGATGGTCTCGGTGTAGTGGGCGTGCTTCTTGACCGCTTCCCACTCCTCGGCGTCGAGCTTGCCCGCCTTGTCCAGCACGCTGTTGCTGACGCCGAGTTTGCCGACGTCGTGCAGCAGCGCGCCGCGCTTGAGCCAGCGGCGCCGCTCGTCGGACAGGCCCAGCGATTCGGCGATCATGTCGGTGTACAGCGCCACCCGCTCGCTGTGGCCGCTGGTGTAGGGACTCTTGGCATCGACCACCTGGCCGAAGGCGGCGGCGATGTCGTCCAGGTAGTCGTCGTCCAGCACGTACTGCTGGTCCGGCCCATCGGCCAGCAGGGCGGTGACGGCGCGTTCGATGTCGGGGCCGGCCAGGGTCTGCCAGAACGTTTCCGGGCGCGCCGCCGCCTCGAAGGCGGCCACCAGGCGCGGATCGAACCACTGGCCGGAACGGGTGCGCACTTCCTCCATGGCGCTCTCGCGGCCGCTTTCGGTGTGGAACACGTCGACCACCTGCGCCATCAGCGCGATGCGCGAATACAGCGGGATGTCCTCCCCCGCCAGGCGTTCCGGCTTGCCGTTGCCGTTGAAGTGCTCGTCCAGGCTGTAGATGCCGGCCGCCACGCTTTCCGGGAAACGCAGCAGGCGCGCGATCTCGGCGCCGCGCTGGCAGCGCGTGGCGACGAATTCATCCTGCAGCGTGCGGCCGTCGCGCACGATGCGCATCACGTTGCGGAAGCGCTCCGCCAGGCCGGCCTTGAGGCCCGTGTGCTTGAGCACGAAGCCGAGCACCTTGGGCAGGCTGTCGTCGACCAGCATCCAGTCGCGCTTGAAATTGCGGTCGTCGGTCAGGTACATCTCGCAGATGCGCGCGGCATTGCTGCTGCAGCCCAGGTCCTTCAGCAGCACCACATAGTACAGCTCCCACAACTGTTCCTCGCTGAGCCCGGCCTGGCGTCCGATCTGCATGCCGACCCAGCAGCAGCGCAGGCAATGGCCGGGCGACTGGCCCTCGGTGATGTCGAGGGCGTAGCTGAGGGACGCGATCAGTTCCGACAGTTTCAGGGTGGTGGAGGATGTCATGGATGCCCGCAAGCCTGCAGATAAAGCAATATTTGATGATTTAAGGAAACATCATAAACCTTTATCACGTGGCGCACGACATAAATATTAAAAATTTTAGGCATATTTACGCGATATTTTTAACATTTGTCGCAATCTGTTCTCAGGCGGCGAGCGCCAGCGGCACCCGGTCGACGGCGCGCACCAGGGCCTCGAAGCAGTCCGGATCGAGGGCGCTGCCGACGGTCTTCTTCATCATGTCGAGCGCCTGCGGCACCGGGATGGCGCCGCGGTAGGGGCGCGCCGCGGTGATGGCGTCGAAGATGTCGGCGGTGGTGATGATGCGCGTCTCGATGCCGATCGCGTCCGCCGCCAGGCCGCGCGGGTAGCCGGTGCCGTCCAGGCGTTCGTGGTGGGCGCCGGCGATGGCCGCCAGTTCACGGAAGGGGCCGATGCGTCCCAGGATGGTCTCGGTGAATGCGGCGTGCAGCTTGACCGCGTCCCACTCGGCGCGGTCGAGGGCGCCGGCCTTGTCCAGCACGCTGTTGCTGACGCCGAGTTTACCGACGTCGTGCAGCAGCGCGCCGCGCTTGAGCCAGCGGCGCCGCTCCCCGGACAGCCCGAGCGATTCGGCGATCATGTCGGTGTACAGCGCCACCCTTTCGCTGTGGCCGCTGGTGTAGGGGCTCTTGGCATCGACCACCTGGCCGAAGGCGGCGGCGATGTCGTCCAGGTAGCCGTCGTCCAGCGCATGCTGGCGGCCCTGCCCATCCGGCTGCAGCGCGGCCACGGCGGCGTCGATGCCGGGACTGGCCAGGGTGTCCCAGAAGGCGCTCGAGCGCGCCACGTCCTCGAAGGCGGCCACCAGCTGCGGGTCGAACCACTGGCTGCTCCGCGCCTTGACTTCCTGGAGCGCCGCCCTGCTGCCGCCCCCGGTATGGAACACGTCGATCACCTGGGCCAGCAGCGCGATGCGCGCATACACGGGAATCGCCTCGCCCGCCAGGCCTGCGGGCTTGCCCTTGCCGTTGAAGTGCTCGTCCAGCGAATAGATGCCGTCGGACACGCCCTGCGGAAAGCGCAGCAGGCGCGCGATCTCGGCGCCGCGCTGGCAGCGGGTGGCGACCAGGTCGCGCGCGATTTCCGGACCGTCGCGCAGGATCGTCATCACGCTGCGGAAGCGCTCGGCCAGGCCGGCCTTCAGGCCGGTGTGCTTGAGCACGAAGCCGAGCACCTGCGGCAGGCTGTCGCCGACGGTCTTGTAGTCGCGCTTGAAGTCGAGGTCGTCCGTCAGGTAGAGCTCGCAGATGCGCGCGGCGTTGCTGCTGCAGCCCAGGTCTTTCAGCAGCAAAGTGTAGTAAAGCTCCCACAACTGGTCTTCGGGCAAGCCGATCCGGCGACCGATATGGGTACCGATCCAGCAGCAGCGCACGCAGTGGCCGGGCGGCTGGCCCTCGGTGATGTCGAGCGCATAGCTGAGTGCGCCAATCAGTTCCGACAATTGCAGGGCGCCGGGCGGTCCGGAAACGATATTCATGGGGTCTGCCTAGTTTCTTTTGGGTAAATTATGATGAATTTAAGCAATAGGCTACCTGTAAGAATGCCGCATCAGTAAATTAATTCTCTCTATCTCTTCCATATAAATTGATAGTTTGCCTGGATCCGCCTGAAGCTCTACCATGGCGAATAGATAGACATCGGCTATCGGATAAAAACATTCAATAGCAAATCATTCGACCTTAGAAAGAGACACCATGCGCCAACTCACCACCGCTTCCGGCATTCCCGTCGTCGACAACCAGAACTCGATCACCGCCGGCCCGCGCGGCCCGGTCCTGCTGCAGGACTTTCACCTGATCGAAAAACTGCAGCACTTCAACCGCGAACGCATTCCGGAGCGCGTGGTGCACGCCAAAGGTTCGGGCGCCTACGGCATCTTCACCGTCACGCACGACATCAGCCGCTACAGCAGCGCCAAATTATTCAATGCGGTGGCCAAGCAGACCGAGACCTTCCTGCGCTTCTCGACCGTGGGCGGCGAAAAAGGCTCGGCCGACACCGAGCGCGATCCGCGCGGCTTCGCGCTGCGCTTCTATACCGAAGACGGCAACTGGGACCTGGTCGGCAACAACACGCCGACCTTCTTCCTGAAGGACGGCATCAAGTTCCCGGACTTCATCCACACCCAGAAGCGCGATCCGCAGACCAATCTGAAGTCCGCCCAGATGATGTGGGACTTCTGGAGCCGCGCCCCGGAAAGCCTGCACCAGGTGACGATCCTGTTCTCGGACCGCGGCACCCCGGACGGCTACCGCCACATGGATGGTTTCGGCAGCCACACCTACAGCCTGGTCAACGCCGAAGGCCAGCGCCACTGGGTCAAGTGGCACTTCAAGACCCAGCAGGGCATCAAGAACCTGAGCGCGGCGGAAGCGGTGCGCCTGGCCGGCACCGACCCGGACTACGCCCAGCGCGACCTGTTCAATGCGATTGCCACGGGCGACTTCCCGCGCTGGAGCGTCGAGATGCAGGTCATGGACGACGAACAGCGCGCCGCCTGGGAAGCCAGGACCGGCTGGGACGCGTTCGACCTGACCAAGGTATGGCCGCAGGGCGAGTTCCCGCGCATCCCGGTGGGCATCCTGGAACTGAACCGCAACCCGGACAACTACCACCAGGACGTCGAGCAGGCCGCGCTGTCGCCGTCGAACATCGTGCCGGGCCTGGGCTACAGCCCGGACAAGATGCTGCAGGCGCGCCTGTTCGCCTACCACGACGCCGCGCTGTACCGCGTCGGCACCAACCACCAGCACCTGCCGGTGAACCGTCCGCGCTGCCCCTTCCACAACCAGCAGCGCGACGGTGGAATGGCAATCGCCAACGGCGGCGCGGCGCAGAACTATGACCCTGTGCAGAACGGCGCCATGCCGGCCGCGGGCGGCTTCGGCCATGGCGACGCCGGCTGGCAAGTGGAAGGCGTGGCGGGCCGCTACGACACCCGCGCCACCGATGATCACTTTACCCAGGCCGGCAACCTGTTCCGCCTCTTGAGCGATGAGGGCAAGCGCAACCTGATCGACAACATCGCAGGCAGCTTGAGCCAGGCCGATGTCGCGACCCAGGACCGCCAGATCGGCCACTTCCTGAAAGCCGATCCGGCCTACGGCCAGGGCGTGTCGGCGGCGATCAGCCGGATCCTGAACCGGGCGTGATCACGGTTTGATGATTGGATGGGCTGGATGGCGATGCTGTCCGGCCCATTTTTATTGGGCGCTCGCGGCCTGCCCTTCCAGCCAGGGTACGATCACCTCGAGCAGCCGATCCGGCGCCTCGATCGGGATCATGTGGCCGGTGTCCTCGATGACGACCAGCTCCGCGCCCGGGATGCCGGCCTGCAGCTCCTGCGCTTCCCGCAAGCTGCGCAACTGGTCCTGGGCCGCCGCGATCACCAGCGTCGGGCAACGGATCTCAATCAGGCGCTCGATGTCGCCGGGCCGGTCCAGCACCGACTGGCGCCGGAACACCTCGCCGCCCAGGCGCATGCCCATCGCGCGCACGCGCTCGATCATCTCCAGGTTGTCGCGCTGCTTCGGGTGCAGCGAGCTCGCCACTGCGGTGCGGCTCAAGCCGCTGAAGGCGATCGACGGCGCCGCGTGGCCGACTGCGCCTTTCTTCTGGCGCATGGACGGGGTGTCGGGCCGGGTCGAGGTGGCGATCAGCACCAGCGCTTCGACGCGCTTGCCGTATTCCGGCGCCAGGCGGGCGATGTCGCGCGCCACGTAGCCGCCCATCGAAAAACCGATCAGCAGGAAGGAAGACGGCGCCGACGCCAGCGTACGGCGCGCCATCGCCTCGACCGAGGTGTCGTGGCGCAGATCAGCGTGCATGACTGGACCGAAGCGCTCGAGCGCCGCCGTCATGTCGCGCCACAGGGTTTCATCGGCCATGAAGCCGGGGACGAGAAGGATAGCCATGGCGGCATCCTAGCAGAAGCGGCTTTCCGCCATCTCGGCCGCGGCGGCGATTGCCTGGCCGGGTTTTCCGTGTCAGCATGGGGTTTTGATAACGATGGGTTCGCAACGATGATCAAGACACGCATGCTGGCCAGCCTGGCCCTGGTCCTGGCCGGCGCCGCCGCGGCGCAAACGCCCAGCTTCGGCCCCGAAGTGCGCAAGTACATCAAGGCCGAAGCGCCGCTGCTGGCGCTGGCCCACGTGCGCGTCATCGACGGCACCGGCGCACCCGCGCGCGAGGACCGCACCATCATCGTGCGCGGCGGCCGCATCGACGCCATCCTGGACGGCAGCGCCGCCATCCCGGCCGGCGCCAAGGTACTCGACCTGCGCGGACGCACCGTGATCCCGGGCCTGGTCGGCATGCACAACCACCTGATGTACACGGCGTCGCTGCATTCCGACGAAGACGGCAAGCTGCCGCCGCCCGGCTTCTTCGTCACCGAGATCGCCTTTTCGGCGCCGCGCATGTACCTGGCCGCCGGCGTCACCACGATGCGCACCACCGGCAGCGTCGAACCCTACACCGACCTGAACATCCGGCGCCTGATCGACGCCGGCCAGATCCCGGGCCCGCACCTGGACGTCACCGGCCCCTACCTCGAGGGCAAGGCCAGCACCTTCCCGCAGATGACGGCACTCGACGCCAGCGAGCAGGCGCGGCGCACGGTCGCGTTCTGGGCCGGCGAAGGCGCGACCTCGTTCAAGGCCTACATGAACATCCCGGAAGCGGTGCTGGGCGCCGCCATCGACGAAGCGCACAAGCGCGGTGCCAAGCTGACCGGCCACCTGTGCTCGGTCGACTACCGCCAGGCCGCGGCGCTCGGCATCGACGACCTCGAACATGGCCCGGTGTTCACCGATTCCGAATTCGTCGCGGACCGCAAGAAGGACGTGTGCCCGGGCGGCGGCGCCATTTCGGCTTCCTGGGAAAAGCTGGAGGTGAGCAGCCCGCAGGTGCAAAGCCTGATCCGCGAGCTGGTGGACAGGAAGGTCGCCATCACCTCGACGCTGCCGGTGTTCGAGGCGTTCGTCGCCACCCGCCCCCTGCTCTCGCGCAAGCAGCAAGCGCTGATGTCGGCCGAATCGCTGCGCAGCCACCTGGCCGCGCGCGCGGCGGCGGCGGCGGCGCCCGAACGCGCCGCCAAGCTGGAAGCGGCGCTGAAAAAGGAGATGGCCTTCGAAGTGGCGTTCGTGCGCGCCGGCGGCCTGCTGCTGGCCGGACCCGACCCGACCGGCAACGGCGGCGTCCTGCCCGGCTTCGGCGACCAGCGCGAGATCCAGCTGCTGGTCGAAGCCGGCTTCACGCCGGTGGAAGCGATCCGCATCGGCAGCGCCAACGGCGCCCGCTATCTCGGCAAGCTGGACCGCATCGGCACGATCGAAGCCGGCAAGAACGCCGACCTGGTCGTGATCAACGGCGACCCGAACACGCGCATCCAGGACATCGAGAACGTCGAGATCGTGTTCAAGGATGGCGTCGGCTACGACCCCGACAAATTGCATGCCTCCGTGCGCGGTATGGTCGGGACGCGCTAGACTATCCAATATTTCCTTTCATCATTGACGAGCTTGCCATGAATCTGCCCGCCCACCAACTCACCATGACGGTCCTGATGACGCCGGACACCGCCAACTTTTCCGGCAACGTCCACGGCGGGCACATTCTCAAACTGCTCGACCAGGTCGCCTACGCCTGCGCCAGCCGCTACGCCGGCACATATGTCGTCACCATGAGCGTGGACCAGGTGACCTTCCGCCAGCCGATCCAGGTGGGCGAACTGGTCACCTTCATGGCCGCCGTCAACTACACCGGCCGCACCTCGATGGAAATCGGCATCAAGGTGCTGGCCGAGAACATTCGCACCCAGGAAGTGCGCCACGTGAACAGCTGCTTCTTCACGATGGTGGCGGTCGGCGACGACAAGCAGCCGGTCCCGGTACCGCCGCTGCGCCCGTTCACGCCGGACGAACAGCGCCGCTACGAGGAAGCCAAGGGACGCAAGGAAGCGCGGCTGGCGCTGGACCGCCAGCACGAGGAACGCGCCCGCCTGCGCGTCGAGCGCTCATAACGCTATGGACTTTTCATGACTTCGTGCTATACTTCTCCGCCTTGGCCTGGTAGCTCAGTTGGTAGAGCAGAGGATTGAAAATCCTTGTGTCGGTGGTTCGATTCCGCCCCGGGCCACCAAGAATGCAGCACTGCGAAAGCAGTACAAACAAAAACGCCACCTTCGGGTGGCGTTTTTGTTTTCTGCATGGCGTTTTACTTCAACGTCCCATCTCTGCCTCGCTTCCGTCGACACATGCATGCAGTGATTTCTGGTGCGCCAGGAAAAACCGAGTTCGTGATACTTTGAAAAGCAGGTAGGGTCTATCGGACATCAGACGCGCGTTCATTGGAGTAAGCATGTCACATCAAACAGGCACCAGTGATGAGAACGAAGCCCGGCGCCAGACGGTCGCAGAATTCAAGCAGGCGGTGAATATGACGCCAGCCCAACTGGAGAAGTGGCTCGACACCGACGATTCCAAACGTGTCGGCCAGAAGCAAGGCAATGCCGAATCGACCGGGCACCAGTCAGGACGCCGCATCGTCGAACTGTTGCACCGGCACGCTCAGGACTTGAGTGAGGCAGACATCGCGCACATGCGCAAGGTGGTCGGATACATCCACCGACACCTGGCACAGGGGCCGACCAAAAGCGATCCGGCATCGAGCGATTGGCGCTATTCACTGATGAACTGGGGCCACGATCCTGAGAAAAAGTGAGCTTCCTATCGGAGCCTTCTACTCAGCTGATGACGGAGGGTTCGCCTCCAGCGTCATCGATGAGCACAAGTGGACCGCACGAAGACGCCAAACGCTGAAGAATGTCGATGATGAGGCTCTCATGTCCGTTTTCGAAATAAAGCTGCTGAGGCAGCTCATCTCCAGAATAATCGGAGACAGTCAAAACAGCCCACGCCGGGTCAACTTCATTGTCCTTCTGTGTAATCAAAGCTTGCCATGGCGCGTGCAGGCCGCTGTCGTTCACTTCGACACTATGTGCTGTCAACCCCGAAATGGCGGCTTTGATTTCGGCGCCAGTCGGAAATCGTGAAGGCGTACGCGGATATGCCATCTCTTGGTCATCCAGCCAACTGCGCATGTCGTCGTCGAGTGGCCAAGCCGTCCAAAGTATTCCCATCGTTTCCCATCCAATTTCTTGTACGGTTTTTCAAGATGCCGGTTTGTCCGGCATTTTTTTCGTCCTTGCAAAACGCCGCCCTTCGCAGGCCGGCGTTTTCAATCTTTCCTTTCCCTGAATTCACCTTCGATCACGGTGTCATCCCTGCTTTTGCGAAGATCCTGGCCGGTGAATTTGAAGAAGGAAGATGACACGCGACCGAAAATCATGCCCCTCAACCAGGGGAAGGTCAGAACGAAAGCCGCAGCGAAACCTGTAAACCCTGCAGGCACATAGTCGCCTCGCACCAAGAAGTGCAGCATGGCGAGTGCGAGCAGGCTGACCATGAGTGGACGGCGGGCAGCTCCAGGCAGCAGGCCAACGATACGCAGTCCACTTCTGCTGATCCAGGGGAATCTTGCAAGCAGAACGCCAAGCAGCAGCCCGGCGCTGCCACGGCCTGTGCCGAGATACTCGGCCAGCACCCCGACGAGAAGGTAAGCGGCGTAGGTCAGCGTGCCGGCCAGGGCTGCCAGCACGAACAGGGCAAGGGCGATCGTCAGCTTTGGTGTACGCATCACCGCTGTGAGCAAAAAACGTAGGATTTGTAATCTCCTGAAAATCGGCATGGGAAGGCTGGCACCTATCTTAACAGCCTCGCCCATGCCGGATTTTTCAATCCGGGCGCTGCGCCGCCGCCTTCGCCTGCGCAATCCAGCCATCGAACAGCTCCTGGTGGAACTTGATCCAGCCCGCCGTATGGCGCGCGATGTCTTCCTGCGAATTCTGGCCGGTGCGCATGCGCTCGTTCTGCGCATTGATGTCGGCGATCGGCAGCTGCATGACTTCGAACAGTTTC